>JAAGKN010000009.1_pt1 | contig 269692 bp, 280 predicted proteins | sample 6206371 | NCBI WGS metagenome assembly JAAGKN01 (sample SAMN11533720, study PRJNA540317) | gut metagenome | isolation source: fecal pellets from male and female animal of same cohort | host: Peromyscus leucopus | place: USA:CA | collected 2017 | reverse complement strand
GATGCGATGAATCGTTACGAAGTCACCAAAGAAACTCTAAGATGTAAATCGTAATTAACTGATCAGCTTCATTATACTCTAACTTAGCTTCAAAGAGGTAATTTCTTTGAAGTCTTTTGCAGTACTTTCATAATTGAAATAATTCGCACCATTAAAACAAAGAAATCCAAATATATCAAAATAAGATAATTAAACATCTTGATATACTTGACTTTACGTAGAAAAACAACCTCTACGCGAGGTTGTTTTTCCAAAGTTAATTATTATTCTCAAGTACTCAAAATTAATCCTTATTAGATTCAGTATCGTCAAACACACTAGTAACAGTTCGTTCAATGTATTGAGCAGATTGAGGAGTCTTATATAAATCAACTTCTTCCTTACTAAAGATATTCTCTTGAGAAATGATACTCATTGCATCCCTCACCGCCGCTTCTTCTAAACCCGGCGCTGCATTATTCAAAGTAATACTAGTCTTTTTATTCTTGCTATTTAAAAAAGTCATCTTTAAAGATTTTGTAGTTTCTGTCATTATTATTCTCCTTTTATTTCCTATAATTATTAAACTAACGCTACACCATGTTTCTGAATAAGGACAATTGCATCAAGCGAATCTTTTTGAAGTGAGCTGATGGCTTCACCCACTTTTTTAAGACTTTCTGCTTGAGTATCTTTTTTCACATTTTTATAAATTTTCTTCTTACCATTTTCACCATATTTTTCATTACCAAAAGTAAACTGCACTGATTGTTCTAATAATTCGTAATTCATTTTTAAAACCTACCTTATAATATTGTTTTGGATATATTAGATCTGTAAGTCACCTGCGCGCCTTGATGACTTACACTATTACTAACGAAATTAGCTCAATAAATGTAAACTATTTTTGAAAAAAACTTTACCAATTCGCAAATACTTGTCTGCTATAATATAGAAAAAATAATTCAAGGAGTAATTTTTTATGAAACGATCTACTATCGGAGTCATTATAGGAGCCGTAGCAATTGCCTTTGGAGGCGGTGGAATGGTTGCTACTACTCAAAACATCATCCCAACTTCTTCAAATAAGAAAGCACAATCTAATTCTCAATCTTCTGCTAATTCAGATGAACAATCAGAAGACAAAACTTCTAAACCTGAAGATTCAAATTCAACTTCTTCTACTAATAATACTGATAAGCCAGACGATTCTGATCAACAATCTTCCTCAAGTGATGTAAATTCTAATGATCAATCTTCTAAAACTTCCAGCTCTTCTAGTTCTGCAGAATCTAGTTCTTCTAGTGAAGACCAAGCTGAAGATAATAAGGAAGATACTAATAATTCAGATACTGGCAATGCTGGTAAAGTAAAAGATGGAGCCGGTGCAAAGCAAGATCAATCAGTTGATGGCAAAGAAGTTGACTCTAATACTGTGAGTAGTGATAAACAAGCAGATCAATAAAGCTGGCTATGACTCTAGTTCCTGGAGTCCGCAAGATAGTATTAATTTATATCGTTATGCTTATAAGCATGGTCACAAAAAACCAAGCTCAATTACCAAACAAGATATTGAAAATTACCTAAAAAAGTAGCCATGGTTGCTTTTATCGCAAAAACTCGGTAAAATTACTATTGACTTTTTAGTATTTTCTATTGCTTAAAGGAGTACCTACGTTGACTGAAGAAAAAAAGACTAATCAAAATATCGAAGAAACTGAAGAAAACGATGACTTAAAGGTCGTAATGCCTGAAGCTAACCGCGTTGTTATGGAACCAGAAGTGTTTAAGGAACAACCTGATTATTTGAAGGTTTTTGCTAATTTCTACATTGCTCATTTCGACGGACGCGACTTAGAAATTATGAACTTATATGACACTGACCACAACATTGTTGATATTAACAATTACTTGCGCAACAATATTCACTTCCCACGCAAGACTTTGGTTAAGCATGTTCTTCAATGGCATGATTACAACTTCAATAACTTACTTGACCAAATGAAGAAAACAGAAGATATTGATCCAGAATCAATGGTTACTTACGAAGATTGGGATAAGTGGTACGAAAAGCGTCGTAGCGAAATCCAAAACGCACTTTCATAATTATTTTTTAAATACCTTTGCTCATTTTTAGGGTAAAGGTATTTTTGTATATATTAATATAATTTCATACTTGAAAGTTAAGCCAAAATAGTTGAAAATAGATATGTTTTATAAAAGAGATGCTTCTTGCATCTTTTTTTACTAAATATCTATTTTCGTTAAGGAAGTACTAACATGACACAGAATACACGTAAAAAGATGTCGGCGGCAGGATTATTAATCGCCATCGGAATCGTCTACGGTGACATTGGGACAAGTCCTTTATATGTTATGAAGTCGATTGTTGCAGGTAACGGCGGAATCGCCAATGTTAACCGCGACTTTATTGTCGGTTCCATTTCACTTGTCTTATGGACTGTTACTCTACTCACCACTTTGCAAACTGTGATTATCGCTCTTCGTGCTACTAACCATGGAGAAGGCGGAATCTTTGCTTTGTATGCATTAATTAGGAAACGTGCTAAATGGCTCGTATTACCTGCTCTAATTGGTGGAGCCGCAATCCTTGCTGATGGTACCTTGACACCTGCAGTTACGGTTACAACTGCTATTGAAGGGCTCAAGGGAATGGAGTTTGGTTCAGGAAACATTCCGGTCAACACACAGGAAATGGTAATCATTATTACCGTGGTCATTCTTTTATTCTTATTTGGAATTCAAAGAATGGGTACTAGCATTATTGGTAAAGCCTTTGGTCCTATTATGTTTGTCTGGTTTACATTTTTAGGTATCATTGGTTTGATGAATATGAGCAACGACTGGTCAATCATCCAAGCCATTAATCCTTATTACGCAATCAAGCTTTTATTCAGTCCATATAATAAAGCAGGAATCTTCATTTTAGGTTCTATCTTCTTGGCAACTACTGGTGCCGAGGCACTTTATTCTGACGTAGGTCACGTTGGTAAGAATAATATTGTGGGTTCTTGGCCTTACGTATTTGTTTGTTTATCTCTTAATTACTTTGGTCAAGGGGTATGGATTTTACAAAATCCTGGCTACCACACTACTGGGGACTTTAACCCATTTTATGAAACTATCCCAGCAAACATTAGATTAGCTGCAATTGTATTAGCAACAATTGCAGCAGTTATTGCTTCACAAGCTTTAATCACTGGATCATTTACACTTGTTGCAGAAGCTAGTGGACTTAAGTTCTTACCTAGAATGAATATTCTTTATCCATCAAATGAAAAAGGACAAATTTATATTCCTTCTGTTAACAAAATGCTTTGTGCAGCAACAATTGCCTTAGTTCTTTACTTTAGAACGTCCGCCCACATGGAAGCAGCTTATGGTTTGTCAATTACCATTTCAATGTTAATGACAACTATTATGCTTTATGAATGGTTAAGAAAAGAAAAAATTCCAATGATTTGGGATTTGCTATTCTTAATATTCTTCGGAGCACTTAACATCATGTTTATGCTTTCAAGTTTGAGCAAGTTCACTCATGGTGGTTATGTATCATTAGTCATTACTGGGTTTATCTTGATGATTATGTATGTTTGGTTCTATGGTAATAAGATTCGTGATAAACGTGAATCTCGCAACGCTTACGTTCGTCTTGATGAATATACAAGTATGCTAACTAATTTAAGTCATGATGAAGATTATCCAACTTATGCTACTAACTTGGTATACATGGCAAAAGTTAAATACAATAAGTTTATTAAGCGAGAAATTCTCTACTCAATCTTAGATAAACGTCCCAAACGCGCCAAAGCATATTGGTTTGTAACAGTTAATGTAACTAATGAACCTTTCACTGCTGAATATGCAGTTAACACTTATGGCACCAAGAACGTAATTAATATTCAGCTTTATCTAGGATTCAAGAAGCAAACTAGTGTGAATGTGTATATTCGTCAAATTGTTCATGACTTAATTGCTGATGGTACAATTGAACCACAACCACAAGAATATACAACTACACCTGGACGAGATGTTGGAGACTTCTCATTTGTTATTGTTAATGATGTAATTAGTCCTCAAACTCAACTTGTAGGTTATGAAAAATGGTTAGTTGAAGCACGTGTATGGCTTCAAAACTTGTCTTCTAATCCAGCTTCATGGTTTGGCTTAGAGTATGCAGATACAGTTGTAGAACGCGTACCACTTATTTTGGGACGACCAAATCCATCTTACATTAAGCGAGTTGCTCCTAAAGACTTTTCAAACATGAAGAAAAATAAATAATTATTCAAAATAAAAACACCTCATAACGGTAATCGATACCATTTATGAGGTGTTTTTTTGCTCTTATTTCCTAGGAAATAATTTTTAAACAAAAAGAGCGAATCCAAATGGATTCGCTCTTAACTCAAGGCACATATACATGTGAGGACAGTTCCTGTTCACATCAGGCTTATCCAACATCAGCACTTCCCGTGCTTGCCATTTAAGGTAGATGTCCTCTATCTCAAAAATTTTACGCATCTCGCGTTTGTTTTCTCGACTCGTCACTTGTTATTATAGCCTATTATGACGCTTTCTGTAAAATCTTTTGCTTCTATAAAACATTTCAATAAACATTGTAGAAAGCAGTATCCCAAGCGCAATGGCACAAGTTACGATTCCCACACGCAAAATTGCCGTTTCTGCTTCCATAGTTTGTCCATTTACCAAAGCTCTTACAGCTTGATAAGCTGGAACACCTGGAACTAAGGGAACTAAAGCGGGAATATTAAAAACTGTAACAGGGCATTTTTTTATCCTGGCAAACATTAGTCCTAAAATTCCAATTATAAAAGCTCCCATCAAATTAGATAACATCCTCCCCATTCCAGCACGGGCCGCTACCCAATATACCATCCAACCAATCACGCCACTAATTCCTGATAAATTTAATGCGCGATGAGGAACATTAATGGTTAAAGCAAATCCAACAGAAGCAATATAAGAAAAAGCGATGTTAATAATTACTTCTAACCAAAGCTGCATACTTTAAACTCCTAAAAACTTAATAACAATACCCACTCCGCCTCCAAGAGCTAGCGCAGTTAAAGTTGCTTCAAAAAGACGCACAATTCCAGATAATAAATCACCCATAAATAAATCTCTTAAAGCATTCGTAAAAGCTAAGCCCGGAACAAGAGTCATTAGCGCACCGATTAAGATATTATCAACAACCATCTCGGGAAAAAAATGCGCAATTCCAATTGCAATCACACTCATCACCATTGCAGCAACCAATTCTGATAAAAAGCGCACTCTGGTAAATCGCTTAAAAAAGACATACGCTAAATATCCAAGCGCACCCACGATTGCGGCAGCCGGAAAGTCAACCCAATCATAGTCATCCATAAATAAAACCAGCAAAGTCGCACTAAGAGCAGCTGCACCCATAACTTGAAGCCATAACGGAAAAGTTGGTAACTCAGTTTGAAGGGCTAAGACTCTTGACTTTAAATCTTTTAAACTAATTTTTTTTGCCGCAAATTTTCTAGAGAGTGCATTAACTCTATCTACAAGCTCCAAATTTATATTACGGTCACGGATTTGCTTCATTTGAGATAATTTCCCACCATCCAAACTCATAAAAACACAAGTTGGAGTCGCAAATACTCGTGGATCCATAATCCCTGCATTTCGAGCGATGCGCAGCATTGTATCTTCAACTCGGTACATTTCACTGCCGCCTTCAATCATTAATCTACCTGCTGTTAAGCAAATATCAAGCACTTCTTGATAAAACTCTGCATTTTTTGTTTCAGCCATTATTTTACCTACTAATTTAATTTTTCTAAATCGATTGTTTTATCAATCCAATCTCCACGGAAAAAATCACGCTCGTGACTTACAATAATCACTCCTCCTGGAAAATTAACAATGGCCTTTCTCAAGACATCTTTTGTGTCATTATCCAAGTGATTAGTTGGTTCATCCAAGAATAAAAGATTGGCTGGTTCAAATTGCATCTTAGCAAGTTTAACTTTTTCTTGTTCGCCCCCAGATAATTCTTTTAATGGACTCATAGCTTGTTGGGCTGTTAATCCCATCTTAGCTAAAGCTTGTCTTAATTCCTTAGGCTTCTTTCTTTCAAACTCTTCTTGCAAATATTGCAAAGGAGTCATATTACCATTTGGCCAAGCGAGATCTTGCTTAAAATAAGCCAGCTTAGCAGTAACAGACAATTCATAGTTACCATAAATTGGTTTTAATTTTCCAAGTAATGTTTTAAGCAAGGTGGTTTTTCCGATTCCATTAAATCCAGTTATCGCAACTTTTTCATTGCCACCTACAGAAAAATTAAATGCTGTCTTAACTAAGGCCTTATCATAACCAATAACTAGGTCTTGGGTTTGAAGCAATAAATTAGATGCTGTAGCTACATATGGAAAGTCAAACTTTGCTCGATGATTATTCTTGGGCGGAGTCAAAACATCCATTCTATCTAATTGTTTTTGACGAGATTTTGCACTTTTGGCACGAGTACCAGCCTTATTCTTACGAATATAGGCTTCAGTTTTAGCAATTTTGCGCTGCTGGTTAGCATAAGCTTTAAGATAAGTCTCGCGGTTAGCAGCTTTTTGACGCATAGCTTGCTTTAAAGTTCCGGTATAGCGTGTAATAGTGCCAAAATCAATATCAATAATACAATTAGTGATCTGACCTAAGAAATCGTAATCATGACTTACAACTATGTAGACCCCTTCAAAATTATTCAAATATTCAACTAGCCAATCAATATGACTTACATCTAGGTAGTTAGTTGGCTCGTCCAATACTAAAACATCTGGGCTTTGCAACAAAAGCTTAGCCAAAATTATTTTTGAACGTTGACCACCAGAAAGTTTAGATACATCATGATCAAACCCCAATTCTGCAAGTCCTAGACCAGAAGCAACACGTTCAATTTCAGTATCTAAATCATAGAAGTTATTTTCTTCAAGATATGTTTGAACCTTTCCTGCTTTTTCTAATAATTGGTCATCCCCTTGCTCAGCATAGTCTGCATAAAGCTGATTTAATTCTTTTTCTTTTTTATATAAATTATCAAAAGCAGTTCGCAAAAAACCGCGAATCGTTACACCTGGGGCAAGTTTTGCATATTGGTCTAAATACCCAACACTAACTTTATTTTGCCACTTTACTTGTCCTTCATCAGGTAAAATTTCTCCAGTCAAAATCTTAATAAGAGTAGATTTACCTACTCCATTTTGACCAGTTACACCCATATGATCTTCTTTGTTTAATACAAAGTTAGCATTTTCATATAAAGTCTTATCAATAAAACTTTGACTTAAATCTTTTACAGTTAATAAACTCATTTTTTAACTTCCTAATTACCTTCCTCACGCTTTTTTTCATAGTTTTGCAATTCATTTAAAATCCTAGGCCAATAACGTTTTGGCAAAATTAATTGCAACTTATCATGATAAATTGGAAAATCACTAGCCCTTAATCCGGTAATTTTAGCTAATTCTTGATCAGTCAATTTATATTTATAAACAATTCGCTTAATTTCCATACTTGCATGTCCGCGAAACCAAGATATAACAAAGAATATTAAGGCTAAAATTCCCGCTAGCAAAATTGATATTTGCAAGTTAAGATTAAAACTACGAATACAAATAAAAAATACTGCAATATACGCAATGATTGCAGAAATTATGCCATAAATTATGGGAAAGATCTTTTCTTTTTTCATGATTTTCCTCCTGAAACTGAAACACTTATCTACCATCTTAACTTGCATTTATAAAATATAAAAGTCAAAAATAGACAACAATAATCAAAAAATAAAATTGTTGTCTATTTTTTATATTTTTAAGTTAAATTTTACCGATAAAAGTCAAATCTTCCAACAGCTAAAGTTTCTTTCAAACCACCAGTCTCCATCAAAGATTTATCAATGATAATTTTCTTCAATACACTTGCTAAATAACCTTTATAAGACATTCCAAGTGCCTTTCCTACCGCTTGATCCTCACCTACAGTTGCTACTTCACCTAATGACTTATAAGTATAAGCGGTTGGACGAGAATGCCCTAAAACTCTAGCTGCAATATCTTTAGCGGTGTAATTAGCCATTGAAAGAGCCATTTGACCAGTGTTTGGATATGGCCACTTTTTACCAGGAACCATAACGCTTGAAGAATCTCCTAATACATAAATATCATCACTTTCAGGAGCTGTTAAATGTTCACCAACCATTACACGATTTCGACGATTCTTAAAACCAGAAGCTTCAATAACTGGACTGCCACCAAAACCCATCAGCCAAATAATGGTACCTGCTTTAAATTCTTTTGGATCGTCTTCTTTTTTATCATCTGCCATTTTATAGTAGACACTATCCGCAGTAACTTTTTGAATATAAGCAGGATATAAAACATTGATGTTTCTCTTATTCATTACATTTAGTTCATATTTTACTAACTTATCACTAAACATTGGCAATAAGCGAGGAGACCCATCAAACATTTGAATCTTGATTTGACTTGGATCAACACCAGCAAGTTTAGCGTAGCGTGGACGAGCTTCAGAAATAGCTCCAGAAACTTCAACAGCTTGAAATCCTGCTCCACAAATTATAATGTTTAAATCTTTTGGATCTTGTTTTTGTTTATAACGCTTCATTTGCATTTCAATATGCTTATCAATTGCTTGGGCAGTTGGAACATTATACATTGGCAAGCCATTTTCTTTGGCTCCCTCAATTCCAAGACTATCTTGAGTAAACCCTAACCCCACAACACAGTAATCATAGTCAATTGGAGCAGAATTCTTCAATTCTACTTTTTTATTGTTAATGTCAATCTTAGTCACTTCATCAACTACTAATTCAGTAACAGCTGGATCAAGTACATCACTTAATTCATAAGACATCCCTGTATATGGACCATTACCTGAAGCAACTTCATAAAGTCGCATGGCTTCATAGTGATATGGTACATCATTAACTAAAACAATTTTAGCTTCACCTTTTATTTTCTTTTGAAGAGCTACTACTGTCTTTAAGCCTGCGTATCCAGCTCCTAAAACTACTATTTTTTTCATGATTATCCTCCTATCATTTTAAATTTATCAATAAACCAATAAAGTAAGTCAGCAAATAAGTCATCGAACCAATTAAGAGCGTTTTAACTGCTGCAATAAAGGTCTGAGTCTTCACTTGTTTACTAATTAATATCTTGTTCTGACGCCAGACGAACGGTACAATAATAATTGTTAACCACACAAACTTTGGTGCTAGTCCAAGAAATGGCAGTAATATAATGACTAAAAATGCTAAAACATTTTTAAGGCTGAAAAATACTAATCCAGCATTTTTGCCAATAAAATGAATGATAGTCTTACGATGATTATCTTCATCTTCTTGAGCATCGCATAAGTTATTAGCAAGCATCAAATTAGAAATCCATAATTCATCAGCTAGGGCTACCAAGAATATTTTGCCAATTGTATCAAAATTCCAAATAAATACTTGATAGGTATTTAAATACACACTAAGCAAAACAATCATAAAACCCATTGTAAATCCGGAAAATAGTTCTCCCAATGGCAGATTAGAAATTGGATAGGGACCAGATGAATACAAAAACCCAATCGCAAAACAAAAAATTCCCATCCATAATACTGGTAATCCTGCCTTTACAACGAGCCAGAGCCCCATTAAAGCTGATAAAATGCTAAAACCAATTATTAGTCCTAAAACAAGATTAGGAGAAATGTTTTCCCGACCAATAATATTAGTATTTTGTTGATAATCTTTGCTATCAGCATGATAGTAATCATTATAGTTGTCTAACATATCAACAACCATATTGAACAAAAACATGGCAACAAAAAATACCAGAGAAACACTCCAATTTAAATGCTTAAAATAATAGACGCTAAAACACATCCCTAATAAAAAGGGCGCAACACTTGCAGTTTTAGCTTTAATTTCAACTAGTTCTAAAAATACACTTAGTGACACTCACGTCACATCCTTCCAAAGTAAATTAATTATCTTCAATTTAATTATGTATCATAAGGGAAACTTTTCAAATGAATAATAAAGAATATCGTAAATATCCATTAATTGCTAAAGAACTCGACTTAGTTAACGACTGTATTAATCAAACAATCCAGACTAAACATCGCTCTCTTCAAGAGGCTCTGCTTACAATGGCTAATAATGGAGGTAAATATCTTCGACCAAGCCTTTTAATTTTATCTACTAAAGCCACCGAAGGAAAAATCACTGACAAAATTATCAAACTTGCTTCCGCAATTGAAATTTTACATATGGCTACTTTGATTCATGATGATATCATTGATGATTCAAATAAGCGTAGAGGCGCTATCAGTATTCAAGCTCAGTTTGGCAAAGATACTGCAGTTTATGCTGGAGATTTACTTTTTACCAACTTTTTTGACCTTATGCTTCAAACTACCAATGAGCATGAATATTTAGTAGAAAATGCCACAACTATGCGTGCTATTTTAAATGGCGAACTCGGTCAAATGAATGAACGTTTTAACAATAAACAAAAGATAGATGATTATATCAATAATGTTAAAGGTAAAACGGCTGCTCTTTTTAAATTAGCTACTAAAGAAGGAGCATATTTTGGTGGTCAAAATCAATTTGCTCAAATAATGGCAAATTTTGGAGAAAACTTAGGTGTTGCTTTTCAAATCATAGATGATATTTTAGATTACACCGGCAGTCAAAAGATGAATAAGCCTGTGTTGGAAGATTTAACTACTGGGGTATACTCATTACCATTATTGTTTGCTCTTCAAGATGAGGATCTTCATCAAGAACTTACATCAATTTTGAATAAAAAATATCAAATGACTAAAATCGATATCGAACATATTCAAAGAATAATTTTAAATTCAAACGCCATTAATCAAAGTCGTAGTTTAGCACAAAGCTACTCTCTAGCAGCTATAGATAACTTGACCCAACTCCCTCAAAATTCAGCTACCAAACTATTAACCAAAATGACTAAAGAAATGCTTAGTCGTAAAATGTAGTCTCAAATTCCCTGATCGGCCTTTTTTAATTGACGATAGCGACTACTTATCTGCCATAGTTCTTGCGGACTACCTTGCATTTCAATTTTTCCATTTTCTATAAAAATTACCTGATCCATCTTATCAATTCCTTGTAGATGATGCGTTATCCAAATTAAAGTTTTTCCTTTGAGTTCTTTCATAAAAGTATCAATAACCGCTTGCTCAGTAATTGGATCTAAGCCAACTGTTGGTTCATCTAATAAGACAATTGGTGTATCTTTAAGTAAAATCCTCGCTAACGCTAATCTGTGCCGTTCTCCACCTGAAAAACGCAATCCCGCCTCATCTACTTCTGTATCAAGACCGTCTGGTAAATTATCTACCATTTTATCTAAACCAACCCGGCGCAATACTTGCCAAAGTTCAGTATCTGTAGCTTCTTCATTTCCTAAACGTAAATTGTTGGCAATTGTAGTATTAAAGAGGTAAGGAGTTTGGTTAATAACACTAAAATAATCAGAAATACTATCGCCAAACTCACTCACTTCAATTCCATTTAAGGTAATTGAACCTACTTGCGGAATAAAATCTCCTCTCAAAAGTGAAGCTAAAGTAGATTTTCCCGCACCACTTTTACCTAAAATAGCAATTTTTTCTTTTGGCTTAATGTTTAGACTAATTCCATTTAAAACCGCTTGTTGAGTCTTAGGATAAGTATAATGAACATTTTTTAAATCAATTTCATATGGCGCAGAAATATTTATTTCATGCGTTTTTTCTTTTTTAGGAATTGGTAAATCATTTAAACGGTCTAATGAATCTTTATATATATCTGTTTCTTGAGCAGCCACAGGAAGTTGAGCAAACGCGTCAACCATTGGAAAAACTGCTAAAACAAATGCTGCAATCCAATTAGTAGCCGGCGTTTTTGCTCCACCGAATTTTTGCCATCCCCAAATAATCAAACTTAAAATAATTAACAAAAATAGCATCTGAAATAGAAAATCGCGTATCCGACCAAATTTATTCATTTTTTGACGAACTTCACGCAATTTTTGGGCATTAGTTTTATGTAAGCTTAAATATTCTTGCCCACGTCCTGAAAGTACCCAATCAGTAACTCCCATAACATCATCAGTTAAATCAGTATAAAGTTTATCTTGTAGATTTTTTTCATAAGCTTGTCGTGCACCATTTACTATAATTGTCCAAATAGGAATTGCAAAAATCATTAATCCAAATACTATCAGCATCCAAATTCCCATCAAAGGAGACAAGATTCCTAAAGCAATTACTATAATTGCATAGAGTCCCCAAGCAACCATCATTGGAAAAATTGATCGTAAATAAAGATTTTGGATATGACTAATGTCATCTGATAATAATCCTAAAATATCACCAAGTTGATATTTACTATTAAAAATAACTGCATCTTGTTCGAGTGAATCATAAAGTTTTTGACGTAATTTGGAAGTCATTTTAAAAACCCAATTATGACTAACTAAACGTTCAAAATATCTTACAGTTGGTCTAGCAATTCCAAAAGCTCTAGTTAAAACAATAGGGACATATATCAATAAAATATTTTCTGGCATCGTAGCACTTTTACTTATTAAAAAGCCAGCACAAAACATCAATCCAGCACCACAAACATAGGTTAAAATTCCTAATAAGATAGCCCAAAATAGTGTTACTCGATAACGTTTAAGAAATGGTTTGATCCAGCGATCTTGTTTTAAAGCTCTAAAAATTGGAAGTTTATTCAACATCTTCGCCGCCTCTCATTTCTTTTGTTAATTGTGCAAAATAACCTTTCTCTTTAACTAAATCATCAAACTTGCCCTGTTCTACTAACTCGCCATGATTCATTACAAGAATATAATCCATTTGCTTAAGCCAGTGCAAGCGGTGTGTAGCAAACAAAACTAACCGATTTTCCATTAATGGCAACATCTGCTTTTTCAAATCAACTTCAGTTTCAATATCTAAGTGAGCTGTTGGCTCATCAAAAATTAGGACTTTTCGTTTTTGATCTAAAAATGCACGTGCGAGTGCGATTCTTTGCGCTTGTCCACCAGACAAGACTCTTTTACCCTGGCCGATTACCGTATCTAACCCTTCAGGTAAATCTCTGAGTAAATCATCAAGTCCTACTGCATGAATAGCCTGCTTAATTTCATTATCAGTTGCCGTTGGCGCATAAAAAGCAATGTTTTGACGCAAGGTTTGAGTAAAAACATAAGGATTTTGCGGAATATAAATTAATTGCTTATGCCAATCTGGAATATTTAGAGTTACAGAAGTTTGATTTTGAATATTGATTTTTCCACTAGTCGGTGTCAAAAAACCACTCAATAAATTTATCAAGGTACTTTTACCTGAACCACTCATTCCAATAATTCCAATTTTTTCATAACCATGTATTTTTAAAGAAACCGGTCCAATTTCTGCACCTTTTGGATAATTAAAAAGCAAATTTTCTACTTCTAAATCATCATCATCTTGCCACTCATGAAGCTGAGCTTGAGTTTCAAGTTCAGGTTTTTCATCAAGTAATTCACAAATTTTATGATAAGCATTCTTCCCATTTAAAGTAGCGTGAAAATCTCCAGCAAAATTTCTAATTGGCAAGAAATATTCTGGAGCTAAAATCAAAATCCCTAAAGCTGGAAACAAGCTTACTTTTCCGTTCAAAAGTCCAAACCCTAAATACACTGCTACTACCGCAATTGAAAGAGTTGTAAAAAAATCAAGTGCAAACGTTGAAAGCATTGCCACACGTAAAACAGCCATCGTTTTTTTACGAAAGTTCTCACTTAAACTAAAGATACTCTTAGAATAACGTTTGCTTAATCCAAGATATTTCAAAGTATCTATTCCACGCAATGAATCAATAAAATTATTTGATAAAACTTGAAAATTACCAAACTGTTTAATTGCTTTTTCTTGTGCCGCATATCCTAAAATAATCATAAATAAAACAATCAAAGGATACATGACCAATAAAATCAAAGCAGATTGCCAATTCAAAAACAGCATAGCAATAAATACAAAGACTGGCACAATCATCATTGTTAAGACTTTGCTAAAGGTAAGCTTGATATATTGTCTAACTTCATCAATTCCATCTAGCGTCATCGTGATAAGGCTACCTGTACCTTGTTTTTGCACAAGCAAACGTCCTTCTTGAAAAATTTTATTTAGGAGTTCTTCTCTTAAATTCTCTACCACGGAACTAGAATAATGATCTAGGATCTTATCACGAAGCCAATTAATTAACTGCCTCATAATAAAACACCCTGCAAAAGCGATTAACAATGTTATATCTAAATTTTTTCCAGCCCAAAGTATCGTCAATACTGCACTAAGCGCATATGCCTGTCCTATTATGAAAAAAGCTTGCAGAACTTCAAGCACTGCAAGTTTTTTTACAATCGAGCTAGCACCAGCAAGCTTAAAAAGCTGTCGATCTATCATTTACTAACCTCGCCAATTCTTGGCATTTCAATTCGCTTACGGAAAATCCAATAAGCCCAAATAGTATATGCCAAAATACATGGTACTAATATTACTGTTGCAATCGTCATCACAACTAAAGTGTAATTAGATGATGATGCACTTTGAATCATTAAGTTAAATTTACTACTAATTGATGAAATCATTACTCTTGGGAATAATCCACAAAAGATAAGTGCTACTAATGATACCAAAGTTAAACCGCTAAAGGTAAAGGCTGCACCTTGAGCATTTCTGAAAGTTGAAACATGAGCAGCCACTGAAAAACCAACTATTAATGCTAAGCAAATCCAAGTAAGAATTGGATGAACTCTTAAAAAGTCAGTTTGGAAAATCAAAAGTAGAGCAAAGATAACTTCACCAACATAAAGTACCCAATATAAAGCTTGAGCATAATTTTGCGCACGTGCACTCATCACACCTTTAGTTTTTAAAGTAATGTAATTAAGTCCGTGAAGATATGTTAATAGCGTTAATGCAATTCCACCTACAATTGAAAACCAATTAAAGTAATCAAAGAATTGTGCTGACATATTTCCTGCAGCATCAATCGGCATTCCTTTAATCATTGAAATAAACATTATCCCAAGGAAAAACGGTGCCATAAAGCTACCAAGTGCAAGCATTTTATCCCAGAAAGGTTTTCTATAGTTTGGACTTTGTTTACGAAATTCAAATGAAACTCCGCGAATAATAAGTCCTACCAAAATCAATAGTAAAATTAAATAATATCCTGAAAATAAGGTTGCATACCAATATGGGAAAGATGCAAACATTGCACCCCCAGCAGTAATTAACCAAACTTCATTTCCATCCCAAACAGGACCAATTGTCTCAATAATTTGAGAACGTTCTCTTTCATTATGAGCAAGCGTTACAACTGCCATTCCTACTCCATAATCAAAGCCATCCAGGAAGAAGAAGCCAGAGAATAAAACGCCGATTAATATGAACCATAAAATTTGAAGAAACGACATTTAAAAGGCCCCCTTTGCAAATGGATCAGTATTTTTACTATCTTCTGCCATCCACAACTCTTCTGGATCATTATGCAAGTAGCGAACGATTAAAGCGATTAAAATAATTGCTAAACTCAAGAACAAGCAGAAATATACAATGTTCGAGGTGAGCAGGGATGCTACAGAAACATTTGGTGATACACTTTGTGCTGTTGTAAAAATCCCATAAACAGTCCAAGGCTGACGACCAAGTTCTGTAATAAGCCAACCACATGTATTCATAATAAATGGTGCAAAAGTCAAAATTGCAATAACCCATAAACACCAACGATGCTTGTATAAACTTTCATGACCTTTTCTAGTCATAATAAGTCCGACAATTGAAACTAAAGCAAGCAATGTACCAAAGCCGGCCATAAATCTAAATGACCAAAATAGTGTATTCACTGGAACATAATAGTCCATTTTTTGACCAGCAATCTTAGTACCATATTGCTTCTTCATCTCTTTATTAATTTCTTCCATACCTTTAACTGACCCAGTTGTCTTATGGTAAGAAAGGATACTTAACATATCAGGAATATCAATATTTCCCTTTACTTCATGAGTTTTAGGATCAACAAACGCAATCACACTCCATGGTGCACGCTTACCGGTAGTTTTCATTACAGCTTCAGTAGCTGCAAATTTCATTGGTTGTTCATGAACTAAGTATCTCATCTGAAGATCACCCATTGTAATGGCTCCAAGAGAAAAGATAAGCATCAATATTAAACCTAGACGCATTGTCTTTTTATAAATTGTTTTATTGATTTCTGACAATTTGCGTTTTTTAAGTAATTGAAATGCTGCAAGTCCACAAAAGATAGTTGCTCCTGTTAAAAGAGCCCCCATAATTACGTGTCCATATTCAAACATCAATTGTTTATTTGTAAGAAGTGCTCCAAAGTTAACCATTACAGCACGACCATTTTTAATAGTAAAACCTACTGGGTGCTGCATAAATGAGTTCGCAGTTAAAATCCAAAGAGCTGATGTCATTGTCCCAAATACTACCATCCAAATAAAGAAGAGGTGTAGACCTTTACCAACTTTATTCCAAGTAAAGACCCATAACCCAATAAAAGTAGATTCAATAAAGAATGATAATAATGCTTCAAAAGCAAGCGGAGCTCCAAAAATATCTCCCATAAACCTTGAATAGTCTGACCAGTTCATCCCAAATTGAAATTCCTGAATAAGACCAGTAACAACTCCCACAGCAAAACTTAAAAGAAAAATATTTCCCCAAAATTTTGCCATTTTTTTGTACAGGCTATTGCCTGTATTTACATACATCGACTCCATGATGGCAACCACAAAAACTGTACCTATAGAAAACGGTACAAAAAAGAAGTGGAATACAGTTGTCATAGCAAATTGGAATCGCGCTAAACTAACAATATTCATTGTTTACGCCTCCATCTAAACTAACAGGATATTACTCCTTTCATAGATAGCATTTATTCTTTATCTTAAGTGTATATCTATATAATAAAACTTTCAAGCGCTCAGTAATGCGCTTACACAGCTGTTATTTTTTAAATTTTGTGAACACTTACATCTTTTATTGTACCATTCTTATTAAAAGAAAATATTTTTTTAGTAATTTATTCCATATGTAATTTTATTAAAAACTAAAAAAAGCATTCCTGCTAGAATGCTTTATTTTAAGTTTTTAAATATATCCCAATTAGAATTATTTTTACTGCTTGACGCCGAAGAAGTTGAGGAGGACTGTCTTTCCCCTGTGAAAGAGGAAGATGAATCTCCAGATTTACCAGTTTCAGGAGTATCAGAATCTTCATTGAAAATTTGATAATTAGTAAAGGCATTAGGATTAGTCCAGTCAATCTTGTTTCGTTGCTCATTCAGCTCATTTTGACGCGTTTCTTCGTTGTTTAAAGTTTCTTTTTCTAAGTTTAAATTGCTCCTAATTTTATCAGATGTCTTTTGAAGCTCTTTAGTTGAAGCTACTTGAATAGAAGCTCCATTAATCCATGCATCGTGGCCTTGAATATAACCACTATCTAAATTTTTCATACAACCACGATAATTCATTGCTAAGGCAAACATATCATTAAATGTAAGATTAGTTTTGACATATTTATTAAAGATTGTCACAAGTTCGCGATAATTTGAAATAGTATTAACGCTCATCGCCTTTTGGGCTACAGCTTCAATCACTTGACGCTGACGTAATTGTCTACCATAATCACCACGCGGATCTTCTTTTCTCATTCTGACATAAGCTACTGCATGCCGACCATTTAAATGTTGCTTACCTTTGTGGAAATCACACCAATCATAACTAAATGAAAATGGTACTTGAACGTCCACGCCACCTACAGCATTTACTAAACTCTTTAAAGCCTTCATATTAACTTCTAAGTAGTAATTAATTGGAACATTCAGCATAGTTGAAACAGTCTTCATAGCAGCCTTACTGCCACCTACTTCATATGCGGAATTAACACGGAACATAAAATATTTATTTCCAGGTTCTCCCAATACATCAACTAAAGTATCTCGCGGAATAGAAGTCATTGTCGCTTTATTTTTAGCAGGATTGGCAGTTGCTAAAATCATGGTATCGGAATTACCTTGTTCATGACGTCCTTCAATTCCTTGGTCAACTCCAAGTACTAAAACTGAAATTGGCTGTTTAGCAGCAATTTTTCCACTGGTTGCAGTCTTACTTCCGCTAGCACTATCAATTGCATTATGCACTGTAAAATACATATGAGCTCCCCATGCAACTCCACAAGACGCCATAAATAAAGCAATTACACCAATTAAGCGAGCAAATGTATTTCCTTTTTTGTATGTATTTTCTTTAGCTGCAAAAGCTCGATTACGGTGGAGATTTAATGATGAATGATTTTTGCGATAATTTTCTCTTTGACTCGAATTAGGATCCATACTTTACATCTTTTCCCTTCAAAAGTTGTTTAAGTTCATTTGTATCACTTTTCAATTGACAAAAAAACCTCATTGTCAATATTTTAATAATAACTTATTTTTTGCTATTTGACTTATACAGATTTAAGATAATAGATATTCAAAAAAGAAAGGAACCATAATAAAATGGCATTACCAACTAGAAACGAAGTTCCAGAAGAACTCAAATGGGATTTAAGCCGTATTTTCAAAACTGATGCAGATTGGGAAAAAGCTTATAAATCTGCTAAGTCTGATATTCAAAAGTTATCTAATTTAAAGAATGATTTTACTAATTCTGCTCAAAATCTCTATAACGGAATTAAAGAAGTACTTGCAGTTAAACAAGTCGTTGAAAAAATATTTGTTTACGCAACCATGTCTAGTGATGTAGATACTTCAAATTCGCACTACTTAGCCTACGTTAGCCAAGCACAAAGTTTAGCCAATAGTTTTGAAGCTACTACTTCTTTTCTCAATCCAGCAATTTTAGCAATTTCTCAACAAAAACTTGCTTCTTATTTTGAATCTGAACCCCGATTACATGAATTTGATCATTTTATTGACCAAATATTAAAAAAACGTCCCTATACTTTACCAGCTGACCAAGAAAAACTTGTCGCAAATGCCATGGATGCTCTAAGTATTTCCGAAAACACCTTTAACGTTCTTACAAATTCTGATATGGAATACGGTTATGTCCAGGATGAAGACGGTGAAATGGTACAGTTATCCGACGGTCTTTACTCCTTACTTATCCAATCCCAAGACAGAAAAATAAGAAAAAATGCTTTTGATGTTTTGTATGCTAGCTACGGTCAATTTGAAAATTCACTAGCATCTACTCTTTCTGGCGTTGTAAAAAAACATAACTACTACTCCTCAGTTCATCATTATAATAGCGCTCGAGATGCTTCATTAAATTCAAATGGTGTGCCTACTGTTGTTTACGATACCTTATTAAAAGAAGTAAATAAGCATTTAAATCTTCTTCATCGTTATGTTTCATTACGCAAAAAAATACTTGGACTTAAAGATTTGCAAATGTGGGATATGTATGTGCCTTTAACAGGACAGCCACTACTTGAAGTTAAGTTTGATGATGCAAAAAAGATGGCCAAAGAAGCGTTAGCTCCTCTTGGAGAAGATTATTTAAGCCATGTAGATTATATTTTCAACAATCGAATAATAGACAGTGTAGAAAGCCAAAATAAAGTTACTGGAGCATATTCTGGCGGCTCTTATGATACAGACCCTTATGAACTTTTAAACTGGGAAAACACCCTAGATTCACTTTATACTTTAGTACATGAAACAGGTCACTCAGTTCATTCATGGTACACTCGTAACACTCAGCCGTATGTTTACGGAGATTATCCAATTTTTGTAGCAGAAATTGCTTCAACAACTAACGAAAATATCCTTACTGAGTATTTCTTAAATAATATTCAAGAACCTCAAGCAAGAGCCTTTATTTTAAATCATTATCTTGATTCCTTTAAGGGAACTCTTTTCAGACAAGCACAATTTGCGGAGTTTGAACAATTTATCCATGAAGCAGATGCCAAAGGAGAGCCTTTGACTGCTGATGTGCTAGATGACTTTTATGGAAAATTAAATCAACGTTATTATGGCGACAGTGTAACACCTGGTGGCGATATCGCTAAAGAATGGTCCCGAATTCCTCATTTTTATTACAACTTTTATGTTTATCAATATGCCACTGGGTTTGCGGCAGCAACCGCTCTTAGCAATAAAATTGTAAATGGCAGTCAAAAAGACCTCGATGCTTATATTAGTTTCTTAAAATCTGGTTCAAGTGATTATCCAGTAGAAATTATGAAAAAAGCTGGCGTTGATATGACTAAGCCTGATTATTTAGAAGATGCTTTCAATACTTTTGAAAAGCGCCTTGATGAATTTGAAAACTTAATTGAGAAAATCTAATTTTATGCCCCGGGAAATAATTCTCGAGGCTTTTTTGTACCTTATTAACTAAATCGGGTTACAGTTAAGGTGATAAAGTCTTAAAAAGGAAGGAGTTTTTATGATGGCTGAAACAACTGACAAAGCATTATTAAGGACTGGATATAATGTTCACGTTGAATTTGAGAAGATGATTGCTGAAATTGAGAAAAACCAAAAACAGTGGGCTGAAATCATTGAAAAGCATTTTGATAAATGCCAATATTTGATTAAAAATTATCATAAGGTCGCTTTTGAAATAACTACTGACACTAAGCAATACGGATTTCCTAATTATCTCAAAGACTCCAGCCCAGAAGCATTAGAAGTAATGGATAACTTTAACGAAGAAATCCTCAATTATGATAAGTTTTTAGATGATGTTCACCATCCCCAAAATTTTATTGCTTTAATTCATCAAGTTAATAAAACCAATGATTTACTAAGAAAACTAAAAAATCAGACATAATAGATAGGTTTAGATAAAATTATTTAAATTTTTTTGGAATTTATGCAGATTTTATTTGACTACTTAGCCAACTACAGATATAACATATTAAGGAAAGTAATTTCTCACATCAAAAAACCGTTCCTGCGTTAGGAACGGTTTATTTTTTGATAAAAATCATCTAATGTTCAGATGCACCACTAGTTGCATCTGCTTGTGAACCAGTTTTGATTTGATTTTCACTAGTTTTTGGATATGGTTTCATTCTATCAAAAGAAGTATTTGAATCTAGATTATCTGCAGAATAACGGAATTGATCAATCTTGGCATGCTTGACATCATCAATTGTTTTACAGCCTGTTAACTGCATATCAATTTTAAGTTCTTTGTTAAGTTGATTAATTGCACTCTCAACACCCTTTGCACCACCTAAAGCTAGTGCATAAAGATATGGTCGACCAAACCCGACGATATCTGCACCAAGTGCCAAAGCTTTAAAAACATGTGAGCCACGACGAACTCCCCCATCAAATACGATAGGAACTCGATGATTTACTGCTTTAGCAATACTTGGTAATACATCAATAGTTGCTGGTGCTCCATCAACTTCACGACCACCATGATTTGTTACATAAATACCATCTGCACCTGCACCAATGGCTTTAAAAGCATCTTCAGCACATTCAACACCTTTTACAATAACCGGTAGACCGGTTGCTTCCTTAATTCGGCGAACATCTTCTGGACCAATCTTTTGAGCACTAGATGCATACATTTGAGCCACACTTTGTCCTTTTCCTTTTGCTCCCATATATTCTTGGAAGAAAGCTAGAGGAACTGGATAAGTAAAATGAGTTCTAATATTTGCTTCACGATATCCTGATACCAATGCATCAACCGTTAAAAAGATACCCTTATAACCAGCTTTTTTAATTTCATCAAAGACCATTTCATTGAATTTCCAATCTTTACTTAAATATAATTGGAAAAATCGTGGAGCATTTGGAGCCGCTTTTGCAATATCTGCTACACTCTTATTGGCATAAGTACTTGATGAAAAAAGTGCTCCTGCAGCAGCTGCGCCTTTTTGAGTAGCAACTTCTGCATCCATATGAGCAATTCCATGACAAGCGATTGGAGAAATCATTACTGGAGTTTTCAATTTCATTCCCATAAACTCAGTATCCGTTACAGGATCTTGCATATCAGTTAATGCTCGTGGAACAATTTGATAATGGTTAAAAGCAGCTGTGTTATTGCGCCAAGTCCATTCATTTTCTGCACCTGAAGCAATATAGTAATATGCACCTTCCGGCATAACTTTTTTAACATCTTGCTCTAATTGATCCAAGTTGACCATATGTAAATATTGATTGCGATCACTTTGTGGAAAACCTTCATAATAATGTGTCATACAATTTTCCTCCCTTTTTTATATAAAATGCCTGTTTCATTTTCATTATACTAGTAATCGCTTACAAAAGTTAATAATAAGTATCTCTTTAAAGTTAAAAAAGCAGATTGGAAAACCAATCTGCTTAAAAATTAAAGTTTGTGTTTAATTATATGTACAAAATATGCCGTTAGATAAATAACTACTTCAATTAGTGAAATAAAGAAAGTTACCGGCCAATTAGTCACAAAGCCTAAATATAGACCGACCCATACACCAAATAAAGCAATTCCAACTGACCAAGCTATCATTGCTGGGATTGTTTTTCCAATATAACGAGCAGTTGATGATGGTAAAGTTAATAAAATAAATACCAATAATGAACCTACAATTTGTGAACCAATTGAAACTGACATTGCCAAAGCTACTAAAAATACAACTCCAATAATACCAGTTTTAATTCCGTGAGCTAAAGCTCCAATATGATCAAAAGAATCAAAGTTCAGCTGATTTTGAACAATAAATATTAATAACAAAACAATAATAGACAAAATTACCAGCTGAATTACGCCATGTTTATCAACACCAATAATACTACCAAATAAGATGCTTGTAGCATAGCGACTATTAGAATTAGAAATCGCTAAAAATAAGACCCCTAATCCAATAAACAGAGCAGAAATTGCACTTATTGAACTTTCTTTTTGATCACTATGCATAGAAAGTTCTCCAACCCCAATTGATCCTAACAATGTAAAAAAGAGCATTCCCCATAAAGGAGCCATATTTAAAAATACCGCAAAAGCTGCCCCAGCAAAACCAATTTCAGATAAAGTATGAGCTAAAAAACTGAAGTTTCTTGCTACAACATACACTCCAACTACCCCACACGTAATAGCAATAAAAGTACTTGCTAAGAAGGCATAACGCATAAATTCAAATTGAAACATTATTCGTAATCCCCCTCAAATTCACTCATTTTTCCTTGTCTAATACTACCATGATTCAAATATAGATAGTCTTTCATATATTTACGAGCAAGAGGAACATCGTGTGTTACAAATAATACTGTAATATTATGTTCTTGATTTAAGTGCTGAATCAAATTCATCAATTCCTCTTTAGCAGAAGGATCCAAACTTGCAGTTGCCTCATCTAAAATTATCATATTAGGATTATCAAGAAGAGCCTGAGCTAGATATGCACGCTGCTTTTGACCACCAGAAGCCTCACCCATACGAGTGTTTTGAATGCTCAATAAATTAGTTTCTTCCAGCTGCTGATTAATTCTAGCTCTAATTTTTCTTGTTTTGAAAAGAGGCGCATTTAAACCTACAAATGCCTTAATTGATAATGGGTATTCTGCATCAATATTCCTAAATTGTGGTACATAACCAAGTCTAATTCCATTTTCAAATTTAAAACTACCACTAGTAGGAATTAATAATTTCATTAAAATATTGATTAATGTAGTTTTACCTGTACCATTTGGTCCAAGAAGAGCTGTCATTGATCCCTTTTTTAATTTGAAATTCAAATCCTTAAAAACTGTCTTAGCATCAAATCTCATTGTAAGGTCTTTTACTTCTAAGACATCTTTCACATTAAATCACCTTTTTTCTTTACATCTTATTCTTTAGAAATTTTTGCCAAATTATTATAGTTTTCTCTCATCCAATTAAGGTAAGTTGTATTATCTGGAATAGTTTCACGAACGTTCAATACTGGAATATTCTTCTTCTTTGCCAATTTTACAAAAGTATTAACTGTTGAGCTGCTTGCTTGAGTATTGTTCACAAAGAAAGCAATCTTCTTATTGTTGATATCATTTGTCATTTGATTAATAGTCTTTGGACTTGGATCAGTGCCATTTTCAACAGCTTCTTCAAATGACTTATCGCCTATTTTATAACCAGCTTCTTGAAGTGCATAATCAAAAACTGGCTCACTTACAAAGACAGGCTTACTATTTCTGCCATCAATTGATTTGGCTGTTTTCTTAATTTGAGCAATTTTCGCTAAATATTTATCACCATTTTCTTTAAAGTAGGCGGCATGTTTTTTATCAATTTTAGATAAACGTTTTACCAAATAATCTACATACTTTGTTGGCATAGATAAATTATACCAAATATGAGGATTATCGCCCTTTTTTAAATTCATCAAATCTTCACCAACAGAAACAGGCTTCTTAGATACGGAACTTGCAAGTTTGTTCATCCAATCGTCATAACCTAAGCCATTTTCTACAATAATATTGGCATTTGCGACTTTTTTTGCATCAGCTGTAGTTGGTTCAAAGTCATGTGGATCCATACTTGACTTAGTAATGATAGCTTCTGCAGTACCGTATTTTCCTACAACATTTTTTGCAATATCAGAATAAACATTAGTAGTGGTTACGATATTAATTTTGCCATTACTTGCTTTTTGATTTTGACCACAAGCAGAAAGTGCTACAGTGGCAAAACCAACAAGTACTGCAACAGATAATAATTTTTTAAATTTCATTTTTAATTCTCCATATTTCTTTTCCAATTTAGAATCGTTTTAATTTAGAAAATTTGATTGTTTTTCTAAATTACATTTAGAATAGCGTTCTAATTTAGAATTGTCAACATTTTTTCTAAATTAGTTTTAATTGTATTTTTAATTTAGATTCATTCAAAAATGAGTACAAAAAAACGTCACCCTAAGGTGACGCAAAACATAACAGAGTATCTTGATTTAAGTAGAGATCATCAAGATATCTATATTATAATACGTTTTTTCTTAAAATTATAGTCATTTAAAACATAACTTGCATTATTTTATTATTCTTTAGCGTTTTTTAAATTCTATTCATCTGGATCTTCGCTGACTGGTTTCTTCCAGAAACTCATAATAAGACCTGCCACAATTGAGCCAACAATAGTAGCTACAAAGTAAAGTAAAATGTGGTTAGCAAGCGGTGATACCCAGAGACCTCCGTGAGGAGCTGGAACTTGAATGTGCCAAAGACCTACTAAAAGTCCACCAACAGCTGAACCGATAACACATGATGGAATAACACGACCTGGGTCAGCTGCAGCAAATGGAATAGCACCTTCAGTAATGAATGAGAAACCTAAAATCCAGTTTGATACACCAGCACGACGTTCTTCCTTAGTGTAACGGTTCTTAAAGAAAGTAGTACCAATTGCAGTAGCAAATGGAGGAACCATACCACCAACCATAACAGCTGCCATCATAACAGCAGCAGTGGCAGAATGTGGGTCGTTAGCAAATGCACCTGAAGCAAAGACATAAGCAGCCTTGTTGAAAGGACCACCCATATCGATAGCCATCATACCAGCTAAGATCATAGTCAAAATTACCAGGTTACCTGTACCCATGTGGTTCAAGAAGTTGGTAATAGCCAAGTTAATACCACTGAAAATTGGGTTAATGATGTAGTACATAATTGCTGCAATGATAAGCAATCCAAGAATTGGGTAAAGAAGCATTGGCTTCATACCTTCTAAGTTCTTTGGAAGCTTACTAAAGAGCTTCTTAAGACCTACCATTAAGTAACCAGCAATAAAACCAGAAGCAAGACCACCTAAAAATCCTGCTGGTGATTTGGCATTTGCCATTACATTAGCAGTATATGCTCCACCATATGCACCAGTATAAACAGTTGCCATAAATCCACCAACAAAACCTGGCATCAATGCTGGCAAATCACCAATTGACTCAGCAATATATGCTGAAAGAACAGGTACCATGAAGGCAAACGCCATATTACCGGCATTGTTCAAGAAGATAAAGGCAGGAGATTTGGCACCCCCAGCGTAGTTTTCTACGATGAAGGAGATAGCCATCAAGATACCACCACCAATAACGAATGGAAGCATGTGGCTAATACCGCTCATTAAGTTCTTGTAGATGCTTGCCCATACACCAGGCTTAGCTTCAGAAGTAGTTGAGGAGTCTGAATTTGAACCACCTTCTGAATGATAAATTGGGGCTTTATCATTCATGATAATGTCAATTAATTCATCTGGTTTGTTGATTCCGTCAACAACTGGATGGTTAGTTAATTCTTTACCATCAAAACGTGGCATATCGACCTTTTTATCAGAAGCAATAATAACACCTTTAGCACGTTTGATTTCTTCTGGAGTTAATTTATCTTTAACACCTTCAGAACCATTAGTTTCAATACGAACCTCAATTCCGCGCTTTTCACCAGCTTTAATTAAAGCTTCTTGAGCCATATAAGTGTGGGCAATACCGTTGATACATGCAGTAACCCCAACAATTAAAGGCTTTTCATCTTCTTTTGAAGGGTTAGCAGCCTTTTTAGCTTCTTCAGCTTTTTTCTTTTCAGCCGCTGCTTTATCTTCGGCATCTTTCTTAGCTTCAGCATCTTCAAAAAGTTTAATAACTTCTTCTGGAGTTTGAGCTTTCTTTAGTGCTTCAACAAGTTCTGGGTGAACTAACAATCCTGAAAGCTTAGCTAAAGCTTGTAAGTGAGTATTGTCAGCACCATCTGGAGCAGTAATCATAAAGAATAAGTGAACTGGTTGACCATCTAAGGAGTCATAATCAATTCCTTCTTTACTTTTTGCAAATAATACACGCGCTTTATTGATGTATTTATTACGCGCATGAGGCATAGCGATTCCGCCACCGATACCAGTAGTTGATTCATTTTCACGAGCCCAAATAGACTTGATAAATTCTTCTTCGTTATTAACAATATCGGTTGCAACTTCAAGGTCAGCCATTTCTTTAATGGCATCCTCTTTATTAGTAGCCTTGAGGTCCATAATCATGGAATCGGTGCTTAGTATGTCCTTGATTCTCATTTATCTAAACCTTTCTTCTCTTTTATATGATTATTTCCTAGGAAATTTGTTCTACTTTAATTTGTGGAAGGACTGCTTCAATTTGGCTCTTAACAGCAATATCCTTAGTAAATGCAGTTGCTGCACCACAAGCCATACCCATTCTGAAACTTTCTTCTGGGTTATGAGTCTTAAAGTAAGTACCAACAAAACCAGCAATCATTGAGTCGCCTGCACCAACTGAGTTAACAGCAGTACCTACAGCAGCTTTTGCATGGTAAACATGATCTTGAGTTAACAAGTAGCCACCATCACCAGCCATAGAGATCATAACGTTTTGTGCACCCATCTTAAGAAGTTTTTGTGCGTATTCAAGCATTACATCACTTGAGTCAAAAGTAGTATCAAAAAGATCTGCCAATTCATGGTGATTTGGTTTAATTACTAATGGCTTGTATTCCAACGTATCAAGAAGAGCTTGACCAGTAGTATCAACAACAAATTCTGCACCAGCTTCCTTAATGGTAGGAAGAAGTTCTTGATAAAAATTAGTTGGCAAACTTGGAGCAAGTGAACCACTCATTACTACAATATCGCCTTTCTTAAGATCACTTAAACGTGACTTAAATGCAGTAATTTCTTGATCAGTAATTTGTGGACCAGCTGCATTGATTTCAGTCTCTTTTTGAGCATGAATCTTAACGTTAACACGAGTTACATCTGAAATAGTAACAAAATCGCTAACAATTCTCTTTTGATTCAATTGACGAATCAATTCTTTTCCAGTAAAGCCTCCAACAAAGCCCCAAGCAGTATTATCAATATCTAATTGATTGAGGATTTGAGAAACGTTGATTCCCTTACCTCCTGCTAAAAATGAATAATTATTTGTTCTGTTGACTTCACCAGCATTAACTTTTTCAAGTTGCATAACATAGTCAAGTGCTGGATTAACAGTGACAGTATAAATCATCTTATACCTCCTCTATTTTTATATCGGCTGGCATAGCCGCTTTTTCACGTTGATTAAGTTTATTCGTAATAAGTACCGTATCTTTTATATTGCCAAAAACAGCAAAATTCTGCTCACCTATCTTTGACTTATCTGCCAAAACATAAGCATGTTCAGCTTGAGCAATTTCAGTACGCTTTACTGCAGCTTCTTCAGGATCTGGCGTAGATAATTTACCATCTTTATCTATGCCATTGGTTCCAATAAAACTTGCTGTAAAATTCATACTCTTGATTTGGTCCTGAGCACTATGTCCAACACTGGCATGCGTATCATCCTTAATCTTACCGCCAACTAAAATTGTATTGATACCATGATTTAAGCTGCATAAAACTGTTTCAACACCGTTAGTTACAATTGTTAAATCAGCAATTCCTGCTAAAAATGGCACCATTTCATAAGTAGTTGTTCCAGCATCAATAAAGATGTCATCACCACTATGAACAAAGTGTTCTGCCGCAAAGCGTGCAACTTTCAGTTTATCTTCATGATTCAAACTAAAACGTACATGCTGCGACACATCACGAGAGAATGACTTAACTGATCGAGCACCACCATGAACTCGCTTGAGCATCCCTTGCTTCTCCATCTGAATCAAATCACGTCTGATAGTTGATTCAGAAGTATCAGTTAATTTGCAAAGCTCCGAAACCTTACATAGACCATTTTGATTAATGTAATCTGCAATACGGGCTTGACGTTCTTCGGTCAGCATTTTTTTCACCTCGCTTAATATTGTAGACGGTTTCAACTTTAAAATCAATCACTTTTCTTCAGCTTTATTCATTTTTGTTCAAAATAATTCATTTTACTTCAAAAAAGCGCAAAAAAATCCGCTAGAACATTCATGCTCTAACGGATTTTCGATATTCAATTATTTTCTCAAGAGTTCTTCCATCTCAGCATCGGTAAACTTATCGCCAAATTCTTTCTTCATTTTAGCAACTAATTCATCTCTTTTAAGATTAAGTTTTTCAAGTTCCTTCATTTTAGAAACAAACTCTTGTCTCTTTTCACTGCTTCTATCTCTTCTTTTTTCAATGTAATCTTTAACTTCACTCATAGAAAAATCCTTCTTTCTATCAAAAGCTCTACCTTAAGTATTGCGCGTTTGAGAAAGAAGGACAAATATTTAGACTTAAAAATTAAACAAATCTTACATCTTAGTTGGTAAATTATTATTCTTAGCAAAGTACTTCTTGAAGCTATCTTGGAAGTCTAGTTTGTCTTCATTTCTATACTTATAAGTATCATGGATTGCCCAAAATGCAGTAACTGCAATATTAACACCTAGCACAATCAAAATTCCAATAATAATGTATAAAATGTAAAGCATTTCTACCCCTCCATAATCTGTTATGTATCCCTTTTTATATACTGTACTATCTATATAATACAGTAATATAGAGCTAGTCTTTTGTCAACTGTTTTTCATTGTAACAAACAATTTCTAATTGCAGTCAAAACACTCACATTTTGTCATTTTTGCTTCCTATTTGGTAAGTTTATCCCAAATAGCGCCTAGAACTTCTGCACCACACTCAATTACTACTTGCAAAATAATATCAATCCATTCACCCATTGTTACATTTTCCTTCCAATCCAAAATAGTCCCAGTATGAAAATTATTTGTATTCCAAAAACTATAATTATATTTTTTATATCTTGATCTGTGATTTTTAAAGATGAAAAATCGAAATCAACTTTTTCAAATCCTCTTCTAAGCATCATGAATCCACTTAATACGCAATTTAACATTTTATCCTCTCCTTTTTTGATTATTTTACTTGAAAAATGGTCAAAAATGTAAAAGTGGACTGATCTTGCTCATTTTTGGACTGATTTTGCATATTTCCTAGGAAATAATTATTCACGGCTTTTTCTGTATTCTAAAATTGCCGCATTAATTAAGCAGACTATTGCTAAGAAAGTTGCAACAGCACTACTTCTACTCATTTGAGTACCGTATTTTGTAATCATTAATGCAGTTAATAGTGCATACAATACAAGCGTTCCTCGATAATTTTTAATATTTACTTGCCAATTTTCATTTAATGCAAACATCAGTGAAATTACAAAACCTATTAATAAGAAAATTGCAGCTCCAATTCCAGTTGGTGTAATTAAGCGTACTATACCATTTGGTGAAAAAATCAATAATAATAGAACTACTAACGCAGTAGCGCTGATTGCTAAATATAATTTCTTTTGCTTTGCCATAATTTTCTCCTTAAAAAATCAATGTCATTCCTAACGATCCTAAAATAGCGATAACTATGCTTCTCCAAGTTATAGGTTCTCCACCTAAAAAATGCGACCATAAGAAATCCAGCATTAATATGACTAAAAATACAACTAAAAATTCTACGAATTTACCTTTGATTGAAAAACTGTCGCTTTTCTTCCAATTAAAAATACTAAATACTATTAATGGTACGAAGAACAAACTAAATCCAAACGACATTCCCAGATTAATTAATACTTTCTTAGTATCTGAAAAATACGCTAGTTCTGCACCACCAACTAGCCATAAAAATAAACTCAACACAACTATAGAAATTACCATTGTAATTAGATAAATCTTGATACTAAACTTTTTATTTTCCATATTTTTCCCTTTAAGCTCGCTATTACAAAAAAATCTTGGGGCAATCTCACCTCAAGATCATTAATCTAAAAGATTCCTACACACACAAGAATAATGCCTGCTAGAATCATTATTCCTCCACTAATGTAGCCTGCCCATAAAGCAAAACCCCAGAACTGATTATCAGTTGTCTTGCCTCGAGTAGTATTTAACTTCAAATAACTTTGAGTTCGCTTAAAAGCATAAACTCCTCCAACTGCAACAATAATACCAATAATTAAATAAATAATATGTTCCATGATGAATACCTCGTTTATTTCATTCAAAAAATATAGGAACTTATTTAGTTTTTCACAGTTATTATACTAAATATTTGATCAGAATTGTCAAAATGGACTGATTTTGCTTACTTTTGGACTGATTTTGCATCTTTTAAAGAATGGAACAACAGTATTTCTAAAATCATAGCAATTACTGTAATAACTATGTTAATTAATCTAAAATCATGCCTATAATTTAAGCAAATAATTACAACATAAAACCAATATAAAGTCCACATTTCTTTAGATGTATTATTAGCTACATATTTTCTTATTTTTGAATTGATTGTTATCATTATCGATAAAAAAATTGGCAATACCATTAGAATTAATAAACATATTCCAATCTCACTATTTAATTTTTGTAATCCCTGACTTGCGCAATATCCAAATGTCCAAATTAATATTCCCAAACTATTTATCCAAGAATATTCTTTAATTTCTTGTTGTTTAAGCTTCATTTTTATACCTAACAGAATATTTAACAAAGACCTCAAAACCAAATTAATTAGTTTTGAGGTCTTTAATTAAAAGTCACTATTAAAGAGAAAATAATTATAACAATAATTTACTTTCTTTTAAAATTAAATATAACTAATCCAATTTCTACTATTAAAAATATTATTGTTACAATAATATTTTTAATATCAAACTTTTGACCATAGTCAAATGAAATATAAATTACATAAGCAAAATATACTAATGTAGCCCAATTAGTCATATATTTAGCTAATTTATTTCTTAATTTTAAATTGCTCATCCCTAAGGCAACCAAGATAAATGATACAACTGTAAGAATTATCAAGTATATACCAATCTCACTATTTAGTTTTTGTAATCCATCTAACGAAATGCAAGAAAGCGTCCATATCAAAATTGAAATACTATCTATCCATAACCATTTTATGATATTTGGTTTTGTTGAAGTCATTTTGTTTAAACCTTTCTTTTGAGCATTTTTCTCTAATCAAATTCCTTATTTATTTTTTTGATTTCAATAATTACAGAAATTATCATTCCTACACTTAATAAAGCAATAGCACCTAACCGAAACTGTGAGATGTTATCCATACCAATTAATGGGATTAAAATTATTCCATATACTGCAACCAATGTTCCAACTATTTTAGTAATCTTTTTTTCATTATTAAGCATAACCCCTAAAACTTCCTTTTATAATAAATAAAAAATATGTAAGTAATATAAAAAATATCTACTCTACATATTTTTTACTCAACATAATATTTTTATCCAAAAGCTCTTGCTAAACCATAGCCGGCCGCAAAGCCACCACCTAAACCACCAACTATTCCTACTCCAATCAGTATGGGAGCAATTCCACCGTGTATACCTAATAATTCGTTTTCCGATAATTTTACAAATTTAGTTGTATTAACTGTTTCCATATTAATCTCCTTATTTAATGATTGACATAATTTAATCCTACAGCTATTCCACTAAGAAAGCCTATAATAAATAGTACTGTAAACAAGATCCAGTACCTATATTTATAAAATGAATCCATTTTACTTTCCTTTCTTTTTACTGTCATTTATACGATTCACTTTATTCAAACCTACAGCTATTCCACCTGAAAATCCAGCTGCTGCAGCTCCGCCCCAAATTGCCCAAACAGCCACAGGAATAAAACCACCAGTGACTCTTTTTAAGTCATTTTCTGATAATTCTGCAACATCAACTGTTTCAAACTTATTCATAATTTGAATCCTCCTATTTTTACATCTCTTATTTACAAGATTAATAATACCAACTTACTTACCTTAATAGTAAAAGTGAACCAAAGTTGCTCATTTTTGTACTGATTTTACATTAAAGTGCAGAATCAGTATATTTACAAAAAAACTAATACAATCAAAATGACTGTATTAGCTTAAAGTTCATCTTTTATTTATTAATTTATCTTTTAAATATTCAAAATAAGTTACTTTACTTGTAATAATAGTTGCTTCACCCTGCATCCCATATCGCAAATTTTCTACATTTTTAGTTCTTACACTACCTACAACTTTATACATATTATGCTTCTTCACTACAGTAGGATAAACAGTCACCGTTTCAATCTTTCCACTTAATCTTGTAGTGCCAGCTTGTGCTGCAATATTTACTTGTACATCTTGTCCTTTTTTAATTAAAGGAATAGTACTTTCTGGAAAATACATAACAACATGCAAATTTTTGTTTGCCTTAATTTTTGGAATTAAATACTTTTCATTACTATCTAAATGTGCAATATTATCTTCTTGAAGTTTAATTATATTGCCAGAAGTTAACTTAACTTTACTATTCTTTTTAACAATTTGTCCTTCAGAATACTGGGATTTAGTTTTTATTACCTTTCTAGGTTCAATTGAGCCTATAGCTGTTACAGTATTTTGCTTAATTGCAAAAAAAGACCCAATGAATAAGATGAAAACCAAAATAGCTGCTGGCAAAATAATAATCGTTGATAAACTTTTGAACTTAGTAGAATAGAATTTATTACTTTCATACTCTTGTCTTTTCATTTTTACTCCTAGTTCTTAACCAACTCATAATAAAAGCCATGTTTTTCTATCAACTCATCATGGGTTCCTTTTTCAACAATTTCACCATGATCAATTACAATAATATTATTAGTCTTTTCTGCAATTGCTAATCTATGAGCAATAAAAATTATTGTCTTATCAAGTTTCATCAAATTATCAACTACTTTTTTCTCAGTAATTGTGTCTAATCCACTAGTTACTTCATCAAAGATTAATACTTGCGCTGGAGACAACAATGCGCGAGCAATCGTTAAACGCTGCTTTTGACCACCTGAAAGAATCTTGGCATTTTCATCCATCTTAGTATCAAAATTAAGCGGTAGATTCATAATTTCTTGTTCAATTTCTGCTAATTGACAAGCTCTAAATATATCTTCATCTGTAATATTTTCTCTGCTACCTAATAATAAATTCTCCTTAATAGTTCCAGAAAAAATATATGGACTTTGCGGTACATAATTCACATATGAACGCAAAGTGTGCTTATCAATATCTGTAGTCTTGATATTATTTAATGTCACTTCTCCAGCAGTCGGAGAAAAGAAATCTACTAATAACTTAACCATTGTAGATTTTCCAGAACCACTCATACCAACAATTGCTAATTTATCATTTGGTTTAATGGTTAAGTGGATATTAGTAAGGATGTTTCGTCCATATCCATAACAATAATTAACATGGTTATATTTAATTAAGCCGTCTAACTTCTTAATATCAGTAATACCTGACTTTTTAAACTCACTCTCAACTAAATAAACTTCATTAAGACGATTTTGGGCAACATTTGCTGATTGAAGCTTAGGCTGTAAGTTAATAATATTTTGTAAGGGATCAATAAAGTAAGCTAGTAATGCATTAAAAGTCATCAGTTGTCCGATACTTAACTGATCATTCATTACAATCTTTGCACCAAGCCAAAGAATTACTACATTAAGAGAAAGTTGAATAAATGTTTTAAGAGCTGTCTGTAAGCTTTCAGTTTTACTATATTTAAACGATTTTTTTAAATAATCAACAAATTGACTATCAATCCTGCGATAACGGACTTCTTCGCTATTAAGCGCCTTAATAGTCTCAATACCTTGGATATCTTCAATTACAGATGAACTAACTACACTGTTACTCTCCATCTGCTCATTATTTAATTTATCGAATTTCTTAGTGAAACCTAAAATTACAATTGCATAAAAAGGTAATGCAATAAGTGTAATAACAAATAAAGTAACGTTTTGAATTACAAGCACTATTCCCATTACAATCACAATTGAAAGATCAAGAAACAAAGAAATAACGGTGCTAGCTAATGCATCAATAATTCTACTTGCATCAGAAAATCTAGAAGTAATTTCACCAGTCTTACGCGTTACAAAAAATTCCATTGGCAATTCAAAAATATGTCGAATATAACGCAAGTTAAGATCAATACTTAATCTTTGACCTAAAATATTTAAAAGCAAATCTTGTCCATAAGAGAAAATCGAATTAAAAATATATGCAATTAATAAACCAATCGCCAAAATAGATAGAGTTTGATAAGTTCTACTAGGAATATAAGTATCGATTATTCCCTGTAAAAAATATGAACTAGAAATGCTAATAATGGTCATTAAAATAGCGGCTAAGATGATATTCATCATTAGTCGCTTTTGTTTGAACATATAAGGAAATAAGGACAGTAGATTATTTTTCTTTTCTTTAATCGGCTTAAAATCTTCATTAGGTTGCATTAATAGTGCAATGCCAGTCCATTCTTGCTCAAAAGTAGCTCGTGGCATTTTTACTACTCTTCTATCAGGATCTGGATCAGCAATTGTAATATAATTCTTATCGCTTTTAAGAACTACATAATAGTGCAGCAACTCACCTTGCTTTAACACATGAGCAATAAAAGGATAATGAATATCATCAAGGTCAAACAGCGACATATCTGCCTTAATAGCATCCGTTTTAAGATTAAAGTGCTCTGCAGTCTCCACAAGTCCTAGAGCAGTTGTTCCATCTAAATTGGTCTGAGCAAAATGTCGCAGATGTGCAAGAGACACCCGAGAATGATACTGCTTAAGAATCATTGCTAAGCACGCTACTCCACAATCAGCTTCATCTACTTGAGGGATATAGATTGATTTATATTTGAACAGCATAAATATTTCCTATTTTTCTAACTTCTTCTTCAAACTCCTAACAACCTTAGAATATGTTCTAGTGTAATTAATCGTTTCTTCATTTGAAACTATAATTGTTCTTTTAAGAGTATTTATTTCTTTGATGTTTTCAGGATTAATTAAACAAGATTGAGATACTTTAACTAAGAATGGATTTTCAGCTTCTATTTTGCTAACATTTCCACGAAATTCAGCTTCACCATGTTTATGAACCATTACAACTTTGTGCTGAATTCCACTATTCATAACATAGATAACCTCTGATTGAGGAAGTCGTTGGGTTCTGCGTCTAATTTGATAAATAAAATATTTACCCTCATTCTTTTTAGCTATTTCTAAATTTTTAAGTGCATTAATAATAGTTTCATTTAAACGAGGTAAGACATTCTCAGAATCTACTTTATTAATATAATCAATTGCCCCAATTCGCTTACGATAAGTTAATGGAGCATACTTATCATATGCAGTTACGAATATAATTTGTGCATCGGGATTATTTTTGCGAATTTTTTCAGCAATATCTACACCATTTTGATTCTGATTAAGTTCAATATCTAAGAAAAAAATAGCACGAGATACATCCACAACTTCGGTATAACCAATAAGCCTCAAAGAATCAGTAAATACTTCAATTTCAGTATCTAGTTGTTCATATTTTTGATTATCATCTTTAATATTTTGAAGAGTAATATTTACTTGGTCTGCTAATTGATTAGCTAAGTGTTCATTATCATCACAAATAATTATCTTCGTCATAATTCTCATCCTCTTCAATTACCATATAAAAGTCAAAATATCCATCTTCAATACTGTATGAAATCTCCATTGCAGGATATTTTTGTTTTATCTGCTCAATATTGGCTAAGCCTACACCATCATGATCTTTCTTAGTTGTATATCCGCGCTTCTTCATTTGGGCTAAACTTATATCATCAGTTAAAATTTTATTTCTAATTTCAAATTCTAACTTAACGTCTTCTGATGTATTCATCATTATCTGAATATCCGTATCATTTTTATTAGAAGCAGCTAAAATCTTCTCGTTTTCTTCAATTGCATTATCAATCGTTATTCCTAATATACGAATTAAGTCTAGTTTTTCAATATCTTCTAATAAAGATGGAATATCTTTTCGACATTCGAAATTATATTTAATACCATCGTTTGCCATTTTAGATATTTTTGCAATTAAAAGACTCTTAACATATTCATCTTTTACATGATTAACATCTTTATATTTTAACAAAGCATTTTTATCTAGATTTTCTTCTGAATATCTATCTAATTCAGCAATTGCTTCATCGTAATTGCCCTTCTTAACACTGTACTTCACAGCTGTTAGCATATTTTTGTAATCATGTCGAAATCTACGCAAACTATCTTCTTCTTTTTCTAAAGTTTCAGCATATTCCTTTTGTTGGAGTAGTTCTTCTTGTAATTTTTCTTGTTGCTGTTTGTTCAGAATATTTTTTTGTAACCTTATTAGTGAAATATATATTACTATCGCAAATCCACCTTGAATCAATAAAGTTTCAGCTAAGAACTTGGATACTGGTGGAATAACTTTGCTTTTACCCAAAATTATTCCTATAATGGTCTCAATTATATATAAGTAAATCAATAAGGAAATAAAAACTTTTTTATTTTTATTAGTTAATTGTTCTTTAAAAAATGAATGATATTTAAATATAAGACAATACTCTAGTGCAATTAAAACAATCGTACTAAAATCCTGAACATATAGCGAATTGCTTAAGCTAGTAATAATTGAATTAATGTAGTCCAACATTAAATCTAAAAAGTACACAGTAATCAAACTACCTACTAAGAGATTAATGTTTAATTTATTCTTATACAAAAGTAACAATCCTAAAAGAACAAACATATCGGCTAAAAATGTAGATAATGCTCCCGATACACTTTCATTAATAATCTCTCCAACTATTAGAACAATTAATAAAAGAAATCCTTTATGTTTTAAATCTAGCTTGACTTGTGTAATCTTTTGAAAGTACACAATGTCTAAAAAACTTGTAATGATGCCTATAAAAGCATCTAAGGTATAATTTACTTCCACTTAAATATCCTTTTATAAATATCATGAGCGAATTTATTTTTTGACATTCTTGAACTTACTCCTCTACCACCTACAACTTTAGTAAGTTCTTTTTCAGTTAACTTAACAACTTGCTTTTTTACAGTTTTCTTTTTCATAATAATTTTCTTTCTGAAATCCTTAACTTTTTTCAACAAAAATAATATCATGTTTTACTCTACTTTTGTGAAAGTGGACCGATTTTGCTCATTTTTGGACTGATTTTGCATTAAAAGATAAAAATCAGTCTAACTTTTTATGGTTTGACTGATTTTTGAATATATTATTTTTAATTAACTATAAATGCTGCAGAAATAAAACCAATTCCTAAAAATACTATTAAAATTCCAAATACATATCCCGACCATAAACCTAAGCTAGAAAATAAATTTTCAGTGCCTTTTGTTTTTATTAAAGCAAAATATTTATTTGATTCATGAAAAGTAAAAATGCCACCTAAAATAGTTAATAAGCCAATAACTACAATACCGATTTTTCCCAGTAACATAATACAAGTCCTCTATTTAAATTTATTAATCTGATATTTCCAAAAACTTTTTATACTTATAGAATTTCTTTTAATCCACTCAACTACATTTTCAATCCATCCACCTGAAATTAAGTATATTGCTACAAAAGCTAATATTAATTCAAAAATAATTTTTAACATCTTAAAAGTCACTTTTATCTTTCACTATCTATAATTTTTGTTTTTATCTCTAATAAAAATATAATCATATTTTAGCATTATAAATATTAATATTATACTAATGCACAATTTAATTGCATAAGGGACCGAGGATAATCCATTTGAAAATCCAATAAATTTAATAAAGCTATCTATAAATGAATATCCATTTAATATATAAATTAAGTCATTTAATCCCAAAGTTAAAGTTATTAGTGGAGCAATTATAGACATAATTTTTTTATACATTTTTATCCTTTTCGTTTCTACTACTGTTAATGCTAACAAATAAACTGTTCTTTTTATAAAAATGGACCAATCTTGCTTATTTTTGGACTGATTTTGCTTTCAGTCCATTATTTTTATAAAGGAATTGTCATGTTAACAAATCCAGCTAAAACTTTCACCCAACATCTCCAATAAACTTGCCAAAATGATTCAAATTTTATTTCATACTTTTTGCGTTTACCATTTTCTATTTTGTAATAGACATAAATATAATCAGAACCCTGTTTTGCTTTTAGTGTTTTAGGAAGTGCAAGGATTGCTGCAAGCATTAAGATTATAATTATAAAGCCAATAACGGCTAAGATGAAATCTCTCATTATTTTCTCCAATTAGTTTTGCAATAATTATAACGATAGAAAAAAATCTTTACAACAAAAAAAGCGCCTACTACAGCACTTCTTTCACTATAAAACTTCAGTATATTTCTTAAGCTCTGCCTGCAATTTCTTAACTCCTGCTGGCGCCTTAAAATCAGTCTTAACTAAATAGTCTGACAATTCTTCATCAAGTTCTTTAGCAATTTCATCTCTGGGTTCATTTTTACTTGCTTTAAAGAGAGCAAGTTCAACAAACTTCATTATATCTTTATTTCCTAATAAATCTGGATCACGATTAACCATCCATCTTAACTTAGTCATAAATTCATTGTTTTCCGGGGTGAGGTCTTGGTGCATCCCCACACCCTCATCAGGTTTTCTCATAATTATACCTCCTAATATCTAACTCAATTCTACTACCAACTAAGTTAATTAACCAAAATTAATTATTTTCTTGATTATTTATCATTTAATGATATTATTAATTTAATTTTAATGTTTAAGAAGGCTTTAAAACTATGAACTCCAATAAACATATTCTTACTAAAAATATCAACCACTTCGCTTTATTCATTGAACTAGCTTACGTCGTTTTACTTCTGTACTCTATTTTATTTAACTTCTCTCTTTTTGCTCATCTTATCGTAGGTCAGTTTTTTCTTATTATTGCCTACTTTTTAACCGGCTGGATTTATGTTCTTCACCTTAAAGTTTCCGGTCAATATGTTTCTCAGCATTATCGAAAACGTGAATCTTTAGCTGATAAACTGGCTAACCTGCTACCACATTATACATTTAAGAAAAGTTTTTATCGTTTTTTAGGATTAATCGTAATTTTATCTTCTGCAACATATTTCGTTATAAGCTTAGTAATTGTTTTTCAAGATTTAGCTTCTCCTACTAATAATTTTGATGTTTTTGATAGCTTCGCTCTATACACTAACATGGCAAATCAAATATTTCTTTTTGATCTTTTAACAGGCTTGCTGATGGGCTATAAAAGAATGGTGCGCAACTCAAGTATTGGCATTATGATTTGTTCAATTGTTTTGGCAATTTGTTGGCCACATCTTTGGTTAACTTATATAATTATGCTTTTCACAGGATTTTTAGGATTAATTTTATTTATCCGCAATCAAATTTAATTATACAAAAACCCTCCAGCTTCAAACTGGAGGGTTTTATTAATGTCTTTTCTTTATTCTTTCTTCAGCATCCCTATAAACTTCTTCATTAGACCTTTTACCAATTGCAATTATTGAAATTATACTTATTTTTTGGTTTTCTTGAGTGAATACTACTCGTAATTCCATCTTTCTATTTTTCAATTTTCGACAATTATGAAGCTCTCCATGCAATTGAGCTCCTGCTTGCATTCCTTGAATTTTTAATCTATCTAAAGCCTTATCAACAAATAATCGTTGAGAACCATCTAAATGTTGATATTCTTTTTTTGCTTCTTTCCAATAATTAATTTCAAACATTATTCCCAGCCATCATCTTCATCAATTATTGGTTTTTGATTAGCTACTTCTTCTCCTCTAACTTCTTTATCAGAGAATCTTTCACCACTATCATTTTGTATTCTAAATTGAACTTCTTTTTCAATTTGTAAATCTAGAATTTTTTCTTCAAGGTCATTTAATTTTTTTACCATTCCCTCATAATCATTTACTGACATCACAATTCCTGCTGGAGTATCTCGATTAAACACATAAATACCAGTTTTCTCAGCTTGTGCATCATTAAAAATTTGCTTAGGATTCTTTTTTAAATTAGAAATATTGGTAGTTGGAACATCTAATGTTTTTAACATAATTAAGACCTCCTTATTTATTAATAATATTTTATTACTTTTTAAAAGTCTACTAAAAGATTCCTAAAAGTCACACAAAAACCCTCCAGCTTCAAACTGGAGGGTTTTATTAATTATACATATATTTGGCGCAAGCCTCTTTTGGATCCATGCCATTACGAATCTTCAATGCCAATTCAATTGACACATCCGCAATAATTGATTGCGGATCAATTACGTTATATGGATGGTCTGGTGCTTTTTCTTGAGCTAATGACAATTCGGTGCATCCAAGCAAAATAACATTGCACCCATATTTGTCATGCATAGTCTTCAAGATTTTATGATACAAATCGTGATCAACGCGTCCCTTTTCTTTAATGTCAGAGTATATTAATTCATTTACCATTGGTTGAATTTCTGGGCCACCAAGCTCGACCTTACGTCCAACTTTCTTGATTTCATCAGCATACAAATGATCATAAATTGATCCTTCTGTTGCTATCAAACCAATTTTTTCTTCATTTGGATAATTTTCAATAAAGTTATGAACAGCAATTCTCATCATATGCAAGAACGGAATATCATTTAACTTATTTAAATCATCATAAAAATAATGCGCTGTGTTACATGGCATAACATAAAAATCAGTTCCAATTTTTGCCTGATTTTCTACATCATCTTTTAAATCATAAAAGAAATTTGGTTTTGAATGATCTTTAATATAAGCAGTTCTATCGGGAACTTGAGCATCATTAACTAAATAATAATTAAGATAATCTTGATCGCGATTGATTTTTACACGGTGGTTAATGAGACGAACATAACTTTCTGTAGCGATAGTTCCCATCCCACCAATAATACTAAAAAAATGCTTCATATTATCACACTTTAATTAAAATGTTCTTGATTGCCTTCAAGTTCATTAATTACACGTTGTGCAACTACAATATCAGATGGATATGGATTATCGACTCCGCGAACTTTTTGGAATGCATCTGCACCCTTACCACAGATAAGAACTACATCATCCTTGCCAGCCATACTAATTGCATCATGGATTGCTTTTTCACGATCAAGTTCAATAGTAACATCACATTTAGAATGATCAATTCCTGAATCAATTTCTTCTGCAATTGATTGTGGATCTTCAAATCCAGGATCATCAGTAGTAAGAAATGCCTTATCAGCATATGCGCTAAGACTTTCACTAAAGCCTGGACGACGCGATACTCCTTTGTCTCCAGGAGCACCTACAACAACAATGATTTTCGGATTATCAAATTCTTTTTGCATGAAACGCATCAAAGCCATCATAGAAGCTTTATTGTGAGCATAATCGACCACAACCATTCCATGTTCTTTAGTCATTTCATTTTGCATTCTACCCGGAATTGTAACATGGCGAATGCCCTTAGCACATTCATCATGACTCATGCCAGCAAGGCCAGCTCCAATAATTGCGGCAGTCCCATTTGATTCATTAAAGTCACCAATCATTTGGAGAGTATAGTCACCATTAATTGGTAATTCCTTTGCCTTATCTGTTGCACAGAAAAGCTTGAACTTAGTTTCACGCATATCAGTTTCTTGTGAAGCATATCTGAAATCAATTGGGACTTTTAGATTAGGGTTTTCAAAGTTTTCACTTGCAAACAAGTAAATGCTATCTGGATTTGTAGTAGTGGTTGCAGCAGCATATACTTCATCAAAGTGATCAGTTTCCGCATTAATAATACATTTACGAGAGTTTACAAGTAATTGTAGTTTACAATGTAAGTAATCAGCAAAGTTAGGATGTTCATTCGGACCAATGTGATCTGGAGTAATATTCAAGAAAAATCCCAAATCATATGTAAGTCCAAATACACGATTCTTCTTGTAAGCTTGACTTGAAACTTCCATTACCAAATGGGTCATTCCATTATCAACTGCAGTACGCATATCACGGAATAAGTCTAAACTTTCTGGTGTAGTCAAACTTGACTTAAAGGTATCTTCTGGTTTTGGTCCTACCACATCATTTACTGAAGAAATAAGGGCAGTACGTCCACCATTCATCTTATCAAGCATTCCTTTTAAAAAGTATGCAGAAGTAGTCTTTCCCTTAGTTCCAGTGAATGCTACAACAAACAAATCGTCTTGTGGAAAACCAAAAAATGCAGCAGAAAGAAGTGCCATCGCCTTAGAAACATCACGAACAATTAAAGCGTGCATCCCTTTTCCTTCTGGATATGGTTGCTCTGCCACATAACAGATTGCACCATTATCTTTGGCCATTGATAAATAAGTTGGTCTGAAACCAGCACCTTTACAGAAAAATAAAGTATTAGTTTCAATGTCGCGTGAATCATAGGATACATATTCCATTTTAGTTGCGACAGTATCTTGAACTGCACTTGATTTTAGCAAGTGGTGTTCTTTTAAAATTAAAATGCAGGTATTTAGAGAAATACTCATAAGCCTTATCTCCTCAAATTTGTTATTGCTGAATGAATAAGTAAATTATAGCACAGCTATTAATGTTGCGCTGACTTGCTTGGATCTAATGGCAGACGAATTATAAAACTTGTCCAATTGTCATCTGATTTACAACGAATTGTACCATGGTGGAGATCAACAACTCCTTTAGAAATTGAAAGTCCTAATCCCGTTCCACCAGTTTTGGTATTACGAGAAGTTTCCACTCGATAAAATCTTTCAAAAATTTTATCAAGAGATTTTTGAGGAATTTTCTCACCATTGTTTTCAATTCTTAATTCAACTTGTTCATTATTCACTAAATTAGCAACCAGTTTTATCTTAGTTGCACCAGTACCGTATTTTAAGGCATTGGTAATTAAATTATTGTAAACCCGAACTAATTTTTCTGGATCCGCCTTAATTGTTAAATCTTTTGGTCTAGCTTCTATTTCAAAAGTAATTCCCTTTTTCTCAGCTTCAAGTTCAAATCCAGCTTCAACTTGTTCAAGCATTGAATAAATGTGAAGCGGAGCTAAATTTAAAGTAGTATTTGTAGACTTCAGGGTTGTATATTCTAACAAGTCATTTGCTAAAGACTTCATTTGCTCAGCTTTTGTATAAGCAATATTAATATATTTCATTTGGTCTTCTGGACTTGCAGCACCTGATTTTAATAAACCTAAATATCCAATAATTGAAGTTAGAGGTGTTCGAATATCATGAGAAACATTAGTAATCAATTCATCCTTACTTTTTTCAATAGCTCGTTCTTCATTAATTGAACTCACAGTACTATCAACTAATGAATTAATAGAATCAATTACCCTTTGTAAATCTGTTCTTACAACAAAAGATATTCGATGATCAAAGTGACCATTTGCAATATAATGAAGCTCAGAAATAACATGTCTTAATTGCATTTGGTGATATCTTCGAATCAATCTCCAATACAAAACAATTAAGTCACCTAAGGCCATAATTAAAATAAAAGAGTTTTGCCAAGACCATAAATGTCGTCCTCCGACAAAAGTCATAGTTTTCTTTAAAAAATAAATACCATTGACTAGATTTTCATCTTGTAAAATTGCAAGATGAATTAAGATGATAATGGACAAGTTAAGCAAAAGTAATAAAACAATTGTGACTACTGCTTCAGCAAATAATTCACTTTTTTCAGCGCCAGTTAATTTTACACGCTCTTTTTTCACAAATTATGCCTCAATCTTATAGCCAACGCCCCAGACAGTTTGAATTACATCTTCACCGCCAGTAGCTTTTTGAATTTTATCTCGAAGATGAGATACGTGAACCATAACAGTTTTGGCAGAAACAATTGACTCTTGTTGCCAAACTCTTTCAAAAATCTCATCTGCAGAAAATACGCGATTAGGATGACTGGCCAAGAGATATAAAATTCCAAATTCTAAAGCAGTTAACTGAATAATCTTTCCATCAATTGTCTTCACTTCATGTGAATCACGATTAATTACAAGCGGACCAACTTCTAAAATATCTGGCTCATCATCTTTGACTTGCTTTTGACTACGACGAAGAAGTGATCTAACGCGTGCCATAACTTCCAGTGGATTAAATGGTTTAGACACATAGTCATCAGCACCCGTAATCAAGCCTTGAATTTTATCCATATCACCAGTTTTGGCAGAAACAATAATAATAGGAATATCTGAATCTTTTCTTACTTCTTTAATAACATCAATTCCTGTCATATTCGGCATCATTACATCTAATATCATTAAGGCAATATCAGGTGTAGTAGATAGTTTAGTAATTGCTTCTTTTCCACTGTAGGCAGTTACAGGTTCATAACCTTCATTTTTTAAATAAATGCTTAATAATTCAACGATTTCTTTATCGTCATCAACAACTAAGATTTTCACGAGGATTTGTCCTCCTTCTTTACTTAAAAATATTATTCATCCTAGTATAGTTTACCAGAGTCTATGCTTACTATTTTAACTATTTTTAAGCAAAGTCACAAAATTCTGCTTAAATTTTTAACAAAAATAAAAAAAGCTGAGAATAATCTCAACCTTTTAATACTAACTATTTTCCAATCCTCTTATCATCATAAAGTTTAGTTTCTACATAAATGCAGACGATCATAAGAAGTGCAAAACAACAAATCTTGGCTGCTGACGCATAATCAAGCATACTGGCAAAGCCAAATAAAATACCATCTGGAACGACCCACCAGGCACCTATCCAAGAATTGAAAGTAGTGCTGAATGTGCCAAAAATTGCAATCAAAATAGTTACAATAATCAAAATTGTGGTTACAATCATCGCCGGTTTACCAAAATCTTTAAAACTATGATCCCAATAAACCATTAAGCCAAGAAGAACTAATAATACGGATACAAGCCATAAACTGCCTTTTTTCATAATAACAGCCTTCTTTCTTATGACCATCGTAACACTATTCACACATTAAGTCCTAATAGTTGCACTTAAATTATTGAATTTCCTTCTTACCAGTATAAAGTTCATAATAATAACCTTTTTTGGCAAGTAATTCATCGTGATTTCCTGATTCAATAATGTGACCGTGATCCAATACTAAAATAAGATCTGAATTTACAATAGTAGAAAGTCTGTGAGCAATAACAAAACTAGTTCTACCAGCAAGAAGGTTATCCATTCCTGCTTGAACCATTTTTTCAGTACGAGTATCAATACTTGAGGTTGCTTCATCTAAAATCATAACCGGTTCATCTGCAATCATGGCTCTTGCAATACTGAGTAGTTGCATTTGACCTTGAGATAAATCTCCGCCATCTCCATCAATTACAGTTTCATACCCATCTTCCAGTTCATGAATAAATTCGTCAGCATGTGATAAACGAGCAGCTTGGTAAACCTCATCATCACTGGCATCAGGATTACCAAAACGAATATTATCCATAATCGTTCCGGTAAATAAGTGAGTTTCTTGTAAAACTATAGAAAGTGATTGTCTTAAGTCATCTTTTTTAATGTTATCAATTTCAATACCATCATAAGTAATAGTGCCTGAATCAATCTCATAAAAACGATTTAGCATATTAGAAATGGTTGTTTTACCTGCACCAGTTTCACCAACTAAGGCAACTTTCATACCAGGTTTTGCATTAATTGAAATATCGTATAAAATTTGATGTCCTGGAACATAAGAGAAGTTGACATGGTTAAATACAATGTGACCTCGTACTGGAACTTCTTTAATTGAGCCATCTTTTTGAGGAACATTCCAATTCCATGCTCCTTCTACTTTCTTATTTTTAGAAATAGTTACGTTTCCAGTATCAGTTTCAGAAGCTTCATCTTCTAATTGGAAAATACGATGAGCACCAGCTAAAGCCATAACAATTGAGTTTAACTGTTGGGAAATTTGTGCAATTGGCATACTAAATTGTTTTGATAGTTGCAAAAATGATGCAATTGCACCTAGCGTCAAAGGTGCCCAATTATTGATTGCGACTGCACCTCCAACAAAAGCAATTAAAACATAGAGTAAGTTACCTATATTACCCATGATTGGAAATAAAATAGTCGCAAAAGTGTTGGCATTTCCTGAAGCAATTCTCAACTGCTCATTGTATTTTTCAAATCCAGCCTTACTTTCTGGTTCATGAGAAAAGACTTTGATAACTTTTAAACCATTAAGCATTTCTTCGTTATAACCATTAATCTCACCTAGTTTTTTCTGTTGGACACTAAAATAGTAACTAGACTTTTTAGTTAAGTAGCGAACAATACCAAATGATAAAGCAAAGACAATAAATGAAAAAATGGTTAATTGCCAACTCAAAATGAACATTGCACTAATTACAAAAACTAAACTCAAGAATGAATTTGTAAATTGTGGAATTGATTGCGAAATCATTTGCATTAAAGTATCAATATCATTAGTGTAACGCGACATGATATCGCCATAGTCATTTTGATCAAAATATGCAATTGGTAAACTTTCCATATGAGTAAACATATCATTACGAACACGATATTGAACTTTTTGTGCTAAAACTCCCATTAACATGTTAAAGAGATAATTAGCAATAAAACCAATCGCATAAATACCAAACATAACAGCAATTGCATATGCTAAAGGACCATAGTTTGGTGATTGATGATTTTGAACTTGCTTAACTAGAGGGGTGATGTAATTATTGATCAATTTTTCAATAAACAGAGTTCCAATAACATTAGAAGCAGCTGCTAAAATAATTGAAATAATCGATATAATAAACATCCATGGACTAGTCGTTAGCACAAGCTTTAAAAGACGCTTAAGGGTTTGAGAACGATGTCCTTTAATTTGATTAGTATTTGTTTGATTCAAAAAACTCCCCCCTTACTTTGAATTTTCTTCTTGGAATTTAGCAATTGAACTATAAAGTTCATTAGTCTTCATAAGTTCATCATGAGTTCCAATATCTTGGATGTGTCCATGATCCATTACAATAATACGATCCGCATCTTTAATTGAAACAATTCTCTGAGAAATGATAATCTTAGTTGTTTCTGGCATATCCTTTGCAAGAGATTCACGAATTTGACGTTCGGTGCTTGTATCAACTGCAGAAGTTGAATCATCCAAAATCAAAATCTTAGGATTTTTAAGAAGGGCTCGAGCAATAGTTAAACGCTGCTTTTGTCCACCTGAAACATTAGCTCCTCCTTGTTCAACCATTGTGTCATAGCCATCTGGCATTTCTCGAACAAAACTATCAGCATGGGCAATCTTAGCAGCTTCAATTACTTCTTCATCAGTTGCATTTTCATTACCCCACTTAAGATTTTCTTTGATAGTTCCTGAAAATAGAATATTCTTTTGTAACACCATAGCTACATTATCACGAAGTGTCTTTAAATCATAAGATTTAACATTATGACCTGCAACACGAACTGCACCATTTGTTACATCGTATAAACGTGGAATCATTGAAACAAGTGTTGATTTAGAAGAACCTGTCTCACCAATAATACCAATGGTTTCACCTGGTTTAATATGTAAATTAATATCAGTTAAGGCAGCTACTTTATCACCAGGTTCATATTTAAAACCTACATGATCAAAAACAATTTCACCATTAGTAATATCTTTAAGAGGCTTATGTGGGTTCTCAATTGCAGGCTTTTCGTTAATGACATCTGCAATTCGACGACCACTAGCTCCAGCCATAATCAATTGGGTTGCAATCATAGCTAAAATATTTAAACTAAATAAAATTGAATTTGAATATGAAAACATTGAAATTAATTGTCCAGTTTGAAGAGTTCCACCTACAATTTCTTTAGCACCAAACCAGCAAATAGCCAAAGTTGCAATATTTAAAACTGCGGCAACCACTAAAGCGTTAAGTGACAAGATTTTTTGTGCAGTAGAGAATAATTTATAAATAAATCCTGATGATTTTTCAAATTTTTCAATTTGAGGTTTTTCTTGAACATAAGTCTTAACTTCACGAATACCACGCACGTTTTCACGTACGACCTGATTCATTTTGTCATAACCTTTAAAAATCCTAGGAAAATATGGATAAACTGATTTAATAATAATTCCCAAAAGAAAGACAAAAATTGGTGCAATTACCAAAAAGATAAGCGATAAACGTGGACTGATGATAACTGACATTATGATTCCTACAATTAACATCATTGGAGCTCTTACCGCAATTCTAATTAACATTTGATAAGCGTTTTGAACATTAGTTACATCCGTAGTAAGACGTGTCACTAAACTTGAACTTGAAAATTTATCTATATTTTCAAAAGCATAGTCTTGCATATGATCAAACATATCTTTACGTAAATTTGCTGCAAAACCAGCTCCAGCATGTGCTGAAACATAGCTTGCACTTGCTCCTAAACATAATGAAACAATTGTCAAGCCAAGTAAAATTAGCCCCATCTTTTGAATATAAGGCATATTCCCTTTCATAATTCCTTTATCAATCAAAACACCTACTAAATACGGAATAAGCATTTCGATAATTACTTCTCCTATAACTAATAATGGAGAAAGAATTGATAATTTTTTATACTGGCGAATTGATTTACTCAGTGTTTTTATCAAATAGATGCCCCTTTCTATTACATAAAAAAGAGACAAATAGACTATTAAAATCTATTCATCCCTTTCAAAGACTTATATTTAAGAGTATACCTCTTTTAAAAAATTAGCAAGTTATTTTCTGCGAGGGGTTGGTGCAAAAATTGAACCAGTAATTTTATATTGTTTTCTAAATAAGTAACGAATACCAAAAATTACAGCTGCAATTACTAAATCAATTCCACCTGGCAATACTACATTTATCGTGCGAAGACCTGGTAAATTAAATAGCCAAATCCACACCATCAATATCGCAAGTAAGCCAATAATTCCGAAGATCATTCTTCCAAATGGCAACTTTTGACGTTTTCCAGCAACTGGCATAATCCAATCATTGTATTTAGTCATGAATAACCCCATCAAGGCACCAGTTGAAGCTAAAGTCACAATTCCCATTTGACCATTATCTTTAGTATTAGGAGTAAATAATGCAATCACACCAAAAATCCCAATGAAGAATACCATATATAAAAGTGCCCCATCAATTGCACGTTGCCAAAATGGATGATCAATTTCGGCTTCATCTTTTGGACGAAGCATTTCTTGCGCTTTAATTTTAGGTGAAGCCATATATAAACCATTTGCTGGTTGACCATGACGCTGAGCAATCACAATCTCTGGCAAAAGCTTATTAACTTTTTCTGTTGCTTGGTCAGAATCCATTTTTCCTTGTAAAACTAATTCTTTTTGAAGACGAAAAACATAGTCAGAGTTCTTATTAGAGAGCATTGAACGAAGTTTTTCAGGAGATTCAGCTTTAATTTCGCTGTCTTTTTCTTCGGTTTCAGTTTTGGCTTTTAATTTTTCTTGCTTATCTTGATTAATATTTGCAGTTTTATCTTGTTTTTCCTCTGCCATATTTTCTCCTAGACATTGAATCTAAATTCAATAATATCGCCATCTTCAACTACATAATCCTTACCTTCAAGGCGAAGACGACCCGCTTCTTTAACTTTTTGCATAGTTTCATATTTATTTAAATCATCAAATGAAACAACTTCTGCACGAATAAATCCACGTTCAAAGTCTGAGTGAATAACACCGGCAACTTGTGGTGCTTTCATGCCTTCATGGAAAGTCCATGCACGAGTTTCAGGACCACCAGCAGTAAAGAATGTTCTAAGACCTAAAATGTGGTAAGCAGCCTTAATCAAGCGATCAAGTCCAGATTCTTCAACGCCTTCCATTTCAAGAAATTCTTTTCTTTCATCTTCATCCATTGAAGCAATTTCTTCTTCAGTAGCTGCACTAATTCCTAAAGCTTCTGCATTTTCACTTTCAGCATGCTTTTTAACGATTTGGTAGTACTTATCGCTTTCTGGATCAGCCATTGAACTTTCAGCAATATTAGCAACATAAATAACTGGCTTAGAAGTTAAAAGGAATAAACCTTTCACAATTTTTTGTTCATCTTCATTAAAGTCAATTGAGCGAGCTGCATTTCCTTCTTCTAAAACTGGTTGCAACTTTTCAAGAACAGCCATTTCAGCTTTAGCATCCTTATCGCCTTGTTGAGCAATCTTTTTAACCTTATTAATACGACGATTAACTGCATCAAGGTCAGCAATTGCTAATTCCAAATTAATGGTATTAATATCTTCTTCTGGATCCACTTTACCAGTAACTGAAGTAATATTGTCATCATCAAAAGCACGAACTACGTGAACAATTGCATCAGTTTGACGAATATTTTCAAGGAACTTGTTACCAAGACCTTCACCTTTTGAAGCTCCTTTTACAAGCCCAGCAATATCAGTAAATTCAAAAGTAGTATGAACAATCTTTTTAGCAGGGATTAATTCTTGGATTCTTGCTAAACGACTATCTGGGACTTCAACCATACCAACATTTGGTTCAATGGTTGCAAATGGATAATTGGCCATTTCAGCACCAGCTTTAGTAATTGCATTAAATAAAGTTGACTTACCAACATTTGGTAAACCGACGATTCCGGCAGTTAGTGACATATTTTTCCTCTTTTTCTTTAATAATTTTTATTGTAATAAGTTTGGTTTAGCAATACGATCTTTAGGAATATAATACTTCTTTTTCAAGTTTACAGGATCAGATGCTTTAGTTAAAACCTTTTTTAGCTTTTTAGAAAATTCTGCTCTTGGCATCATAATCATTCTTCCACATCCCAAACACTTGATTTTAATATCTGCTCCCATACGCATAATTTCCCAATCATTGGTTTTACAAGCATGGGGCTTTTTCATCAAAACCGTATCAGCCAAATTATAATCTTGTTTAATCATCTAAATCAACGCCTAAAATATCAAGAATTCTATTAAGCTCTTCTTCTGAAGCAAAATCAATAGATAAATGTCCTTTACCCTTTTTGGACTCAGAGATATTTACACTTGAGCCAAATTTTTCACTTAAACGACTTTCACTTGCTCTAATAAAAGCAGATTTTTGAGATACTTTTTTACGAGTTTTCTTAGCATTCAAAGAAGCAACTAAGGCCTCAACTTTTCTTACAGGCATCCCTTCTTTGACTACACGTTTTGCCAAAGAATCAATCTTATCTTTATTTTTAAGACCAAGCAAAGTTCTCGCTTGTCCCATAGAAAGCTCTCCATGTTGAAGAAGACGCTTAGTCTTATTAGGCAAAGTAAGCAATCTTAGATAATTTGCGATATATGGACGAGATTTTCCCATTCTTTTTGAAACTTCTTCTTGAGTAAGTCCAAGATTCTTTTGAAGCATTTCATAAGCTTGCGCTTCTTCAAGTGGAGTTAAATCCTCACGTTGCAAATTCTCTAAAACTGCAACTTCCATCATCTCGCTCTCATCAAATTTTCTAATAATTGCTGGGACAGTTGTTTGTCCAGCTAATTTTGATGCACGAAAACGTCGCTCACCTGCAATAATCTCATAGCCATTAATTGATTTTCTAACAATAATTGGCTGAAAGACACCATTGTCTTTAATTGAAGCAGATAATTCTTCTAATGACTTATCATCAAAGGTTTTTCTTGGTTGATAAGGATTAGGACGAATTTCATCAAGTGAAATTTCATGAACTTCTTCTGCTTCTGGCTCTGGGACAGTTTCTTCAAATAAAGCTTCAATACCTCTTCCTAAGCCACCTTTTTTTCTAGGTTCATTACTTTTTGAGTCTCTTGCCATGCGCCTTTAACACCTCTTTTGCTAAATCATCATACACCTTAGCACCACGAGATTTTGGTGCATATTCAGTAATTGGCTGCCCATAACTTGGAGCTTCTGCAAGCTTGGTAATTCTAGGAATAATAGTTTTATAAACTTTTTTATTGAAATATCCCTGAACTTCTTTTACAACTTCTGCTCCCAAGTTAGTTCTTGCATCTAGCATTGTAAGCAAAACGCCCTCAACACCTAAATCTTTATTGAAGTGTTTTTGCACAAGTCTAATTGTATTAAGAAGCTGGCTTAATCCTTCTAATGCATAATACTCACTTTGAACTGGAATCAAAATTGAATTAGATGCAGTAAAAGCATTTATTGATAATTGGCCAAGTGAAGGCGGACAATCAATAAAAATGAAATCATAATCATGACTTACTGAATCAAGAGCTGATTTTAAACGAGTTTCACGAGCCATCATACTGATAAGTTCAGTTTCAGCACCAGATAAATTAATAGTTGCAGGAACAATATCTAGCTTTTTTGTGGAAGTATGATGAATGGTATCTTTTAAAGGGATTTCATCAATTAAAACGTTGTAAATGTCCTGGTCAATTTCTGATTTTTCAATTCCTAAACCAGAAGTCGCATTTCCCTGCGGATCAATGTCCACAATCAAAACACGATAACCACGGTCGGCAATTGAGGCCGCTAAATCAATAGTGGTTGTGGTTTTACCAACACCACCTTTTTGATTAGCAACCGAAATTACATTTACCATATTTTTCATGCTGCCCTCCTATTTTCTCTTTAGTTCAATAGTTATCTTATAATCATTAGGGTCGCCATTTTCAGTAACTTTAACATCGATTCCTGATTCTTCAGCTAACTTAACGGCACGCTTAATTGTATTAATTTGAACCTTAAGATCCTTAGGCATCTTAGTCATTGCACGAGTCTTAGATTCTTTTTTATTAGTTGCTGTTTTCTTAGTAGCAGAAGTTGCTCTTTTACTAGTTTTTTCAGCTGTTTTATTTTCAGGCTTTGGATTAAAGTATGCATCAACATCAGCAGTAATAGCTTCAGTTTCTGTAACGTTCAATTTCTTATTAATAATTTCATCTAAAACTCTTGCTTGATTTTTCTCATCAAGATTTACTAAAGCACGCCCATGACGAGCAGAAATCTTACCAGCAACTAAAGCATCCTTAACTTTTTGACTTAATTTTAAAAGACGTAACTTGTTAGCAACATAAGATTGTGACTTACCCATATCTTTTGCAAGCGCAGTTTGGGTTAAATCATTAAGCTCCATTAGACTCTTATAAGCTTCAGCTTCATCAATTGGATTCAAGTTTTCTCTTTGTAAGTTTTCAATTACTGCAAGAGAAGCTGCCTTGTCATCATCCATATTATTAACAATTGCAGGAATTTTATCCCAACCTAAACTCTTAACAGCACGAAAACGACGTTCTCCAGCAATAATTTCATAACCATCACCATCTTCACGTACAATGATTGGTTGAAGTAATCCTTCTTCATTAATAGTTTGAGCTAATTCTTGAATAGACTCATCACTGAAAGTGTGACGAGGCTGATAACGATTAGGGGTAATTTTATCTAATTCTAAATCTTTAATTTGCTTGTTCTTTGGAACTTCATCACGATGTCCAAATGAAAATAATGCCATTTATAACTCCTCCTAGTTTATACTATTGGTTTACGACGGGGGGTCCCTGCTTGCCGTGGATATTTCTTAGGTGTAGTTTTGATCTTTTCAACTAAAACTAAAGTACGCTCTTCATCACTGTCTGGTAAAGTAAATTCTATATCTTTAATTAGCTTTCCGCCTAAAACATTCAAAGCTTTTTGACTATCTTCTAACTCTCCTGATGCTTTAGGACCTTTAAGTGCTATAAAGTATCCATTCTTCTTAACAAGGGGTAAACAATATTCACTCAAAACTGTCATATTAGCAACGGCACGTGCTGTTACTAAATCAAAGCTTTCACGATATTGCGGATTTTGTCCAACATCTTCTGCTCTACCATGCACCAGTTCAACGTTTTTTAAGTTTAGCTTTTGAACCAAACTTTCTAAAAACTTTAAACGCTTTGCAAGCGAATCAACAATGGTGACCTTAAGGCCTGGCATCAATATCTTAAGTGGAATTGAAGGAAAGCCAGCCCCTGCACCAACATCGCAAAGAGTTAGTCCATCTTTGAAAACTTCACTAAAAGTAAAAAGCGGCGTTACACTATCGAAGAAATGTTTAAGATACACTTCGCTTTCTTCAGTAATTCGAGTTAAGTTAACAACCTTATTGGTTTCAACTAATTCTTTAAAATATATCTTAAATTGTTCTTCTTGCTCTTTAGTTATTTTTAAATTATGTTTTGATAATTCTTGTACAAATTGTTGAGGATCCATTTTTCACCTGTGAAACGGTGTTTCACACTCCTTAAATTTAACGCTATTATTGGCTTTCTGTAAAGCCAAACTCAACATTTATTATCTATTATTTTTATTCACTCGTCAAAATTAAAATGAGGTATAATCTTTCAAAAGGAGAAAAAATTTATGATTGTTACACTTATTGTTTTGCTATATCTTGCCTGGGAAACCTACAATGGGTATAAGACAGGCTTTACTCGTTACATCATCAACCTAATATTTGCGGCACTTGTATTTATGATTGCAATTTTCTTCCAAAATCCACTAGGAAACTGGATGTATTCACAATTTACAGGTCAGCAAATTAAAGCAAATCTAACTATTGAAACTAGTTTAATGCTTTTTAGATTTGCGGCATTTTTTATTATTTTGTTTCTTGGAAGACAAGTTGTACAAATTTTTAAATCATGGATTCCTAGCAAAAATCCAAATGCTACAAACGTGGGCAGCGTCTTAGATAGTGTGCTTGGAGGATTTGCTTCATTTATTGCAACTTATTTCTTTATCTATGTTTTGCTTTCGATGCTTAATGCAATTCAAAACCCATGGTTCATGCAACAAACAGTTGACTCACCGATTTTAAAATTTATCATTTATAATACTCCTGGTCTTTCCAATGGAATGTTTAATAGTATCTTTAGTATTGGTAAGACTGTGGGATAAAAAAGATTGGCTCGAAAAAAGCCAATCTTTTTTATTATTTCAAATTTCATTAAAATTCAAAAAGTAAGATATTTTTTGAACGATTTTCTAAATTGCCATCTTTTTTAATTTGATTAAGAGATTGCATTACTAGTTTTCTTTGATTAGCTGGTAATTTCTTAGCAGCTTTAAGAGCTAAATTGAAATCCTTTTTATTTTTAGCATTCTTTAAACTACTGGAGTCTCTATCAATAATTATTTTAAGTGGCTTCATTACATTTTTCATGGCTTTAGTATTAGCAAAATAATAACTTAAACCACTGCGAGTAGTCCAGCCACTATATTTTTTATCTTTAGAAGCTACAAAATACTGAGGTGCTCCAAAAATCGCTGCCTTTTTAGCTGTAGCCATTTTTTCAATTCTGAATTTAATATTTTTTATTTTTTTCCAGTTAATTGTCTTGCCCTTAAATGGTTCAGATGTCTTTAATCCATGCTTATAATCTGCTTTACCAACATAAATCTTGCCAGATGGATCTTTCACATTTAAAACATAGCCTTGTTTGGTAAGATTTTTATTTGATGTGATTTTTTCAACTGATGAGTCTTTTATAGTTGTTGCTTCAGCTTGTTTAGGAGTTGTTGACAAAAAAGCTACTGAACTAGCTGTTAAAACTGTTATGAGTAATAATTTCCTAAATTTCATTTTGCTTCCCTTAAATCATTAAACTATAAACCTTACAACTTACACATATGTATTACCAAATATAAGATGTACTTTCAATGAATATATGAAATAAATAAAAATAGTGTATAGTTTTTCACTACACACTATTTTTTATTTACCAAAATTATCATACACAACTTTTTCATCATTATAGACAAAGATTGCGCCAATTCTATCTGGATCATCACTCCAGCCTTTGATAGGCTTGCCTGCAAAAAACAGCCGCTTACATTCAATTTCTGCTTCTACTGAAGTTTTTGTAAAAGTAGTAACTCCTGCTAAATCAGTTTGAACAGGATAACCAGTTCTTGGATCAATCAAGTGGTGATATTTTTTACCATCAACAACTAAGTATCTTTCATAAGTACCACTAGTTACTGCAGAACACTCTGGAACCATCACAGAAGTAATATTGTCGCCACGTGGTTCTTTGGGATCTTGAATACCAATTGCCCATTGACCACCTACACGTTTAGGACTATCTCCTACAAGCAAAATATTGCCACCTAAATTAATAATTCCAGAATTAATTCCGTAAGCATGCCAGAGGTCTTTTACACGGTCTGCAATCCAACCTTTAGCAATTCCGCCAAGATCTAACTCCATCCCTTTTTGAAGCAAAAATACGCTTTGATTTACATCATCAAGTTTTACATTGTATGGATCTGTCAAAAGCATTTTTTGTTCAATTTCGCTCTTAGTTGGGACATGGGCTCCTTTAAATCCGATATGCCACAATTTCACAACTGGTCCAATCAGCGCATTAAAACCAAAGCGTTCTCGACTTTTTTCAATTGCTAATTTAACTAAATCATAAGCACCTTTTGAAATTTGCACTGCATGATCCCCTGCTGCATGGTTAATATCCATAATTTCTGATTGATCACGATTAACTGTTAAGACATCTTCATAATGGTCAATTAATTCAAAGGATTTTTGAATTGCATAATCATCAGTTGTACCAAAAGTCTGTAAAGTAATTGAGGTCCCCAACGCATGATGATGCCCAATAGTTTGCTGCAGAGCTAAATCTTTAATAAATTTATCTTTACTCATTTTTACTACTTTTCTAAATAAATATCGCGTAACGCTTCTTTTAATTCAGGAGTTACACCTAGTTGATTTTTTATAAACTTATCCATTCCACCAAATTCTTTTTCTATAGTGATAAGCGAAGTATCTAAAAATGCATCACTTACTGATCCTAATGTTCGCATATTAGAACGGAAAGTCAAATTTTCACCATTTTCTTTAAATTTTATATCTCTTTTAGCTCGATAATTATTAAGCATTATATTTGAATATAGATAATCTTGCCGAATGACTTCCATATCAACTCCTAAAAGATAAAGAATCATAACAGTTACAAGACCTGTCCTATCTTTTCCTTCAGAACAATGATAAAGCACAGCTCCATTAGGAGTATTTACCAAAGTTTCTAAGATTTTCTTCATTGCATTTTGAGCATGTTCTTTATAAATGTGACCATGATATCTCTCACACATCATCTTAAAGCCAGCATATGGATCTTTGCGATATTTTGCAAAAGTTTTTTCAATATTTCCTTTGCCACCCTTAGTGTTATCAATTTCAGACAAAGGAATAGATAAATGTTCTACACCGTCAATTTTATCATCGGGGCATTTTTCTCGCTCTTGTTTAGAACGGAGGTCAATTATCTTTTTTAAACCATATTCTTGCAAGAACTTTTTATCATGTTCAGATAATTTATTTACTTTTCCAGTTCTTAAAAGTTTATGCATTTTTATTTTTCGTCCGTCAATCCCCACATAACCTCCAAGATCACGAGGATTTCTAACAGTTCTAAGCGGTAAAATGTTAACTTCCATCCACTTCACTTCCCATCTTTAAAATTTAAAAAATGAAAAAGTCTGAGATATAATTCTCAGACTTTATTTTACAACCTTTACCAAAATTGTGGCAAAACTTTATTTATTGGCTTGTTCAACAAACTTAAAGAAGTTACTCATTACTCCATCCAATTGTTCAATATAATTTGGATTGACTAAGTCGCCAGTTTCTTTATCAAAGTTATTTGCGGCACCACCAATTAAAATTTCATTGCCAGGCAAAACATTAGCACTCATATCTGGTGAAAGTAAAATTTCACGAGCATCTTCTTGTGCACGACTTGCACCTTGAATACCATAAGAAGTACCAACAACCGCTGCTGGCTTCATTTTCATAACATTAGGACCAGCATGTGAACCAAGCCACTCTAAAGCACTTTTAAGTGAAGCTGGAATTGCGTGGTCGTATTCTGGAGTAGTTAAAATAATACCATCTGCCATTTTAACATCTTCAATCCATGACTTAGTAGCTTCATCTGGTTCATCAGTGCGGCAAAAAGGCTTTATATCATCAATTTCTCTAACAATGATTTCTGCTTTATCGCCATAACGCTTAGCAATATATTTTGCCAAAAAGCGATTATATGAAAATGGTGCATTTGTACCAACAATAGCTAATAATTTCATATTTTATCCCTTTCTACTTAGTAAGTTGTGCGTACCAGACATCAACCTCATCAAAGAAATGACCTAAAAACTTAATGGTACCTTCATCGACTAAGTTTCCTTCTTCATCAAATTGCTTAGGTGCATTGCCCATCATAAATTCATCACCATTGAATACATGAGCGCTGAAGCCAGGAGCTGCCAAAATATTCTTTAAATGAGTTTGTGAACGACTACCACCTTGAGGCATTGGTGAAGTTGAAACAATCACTACTGGCTTTCCATGAAATGGATGAACTGAGCTAGATAACCATTCAAGTGCGCTCTTCAAGCTACTTGCAACTGAGTGCTGTTGTTCAGGAGAAGCAATCAAGATAAGATCTGAATCTTCAACTTGCTTTCCAAGTTCCAATACATTAGCTGGTGCATCAACACCTTCTTTATACATTGGTAATCCTTTTACAGTAGCTAATTCAAATTCGTATCTGTCTTCAAAATGCTTAATAATATACTTAAGAAGTGCTTCATTATATGAGCCTTCGGCGTTTGAACCTGATAATGCGAGGATTTTCACTAAAAAAACCACCTTTCGAAAACTAATTCCTATTATTTATTATAACTTAACTAAACAAAAAAGCACTCCCTAAATAGGAAGCGCTTTTTCTTAGACTGAAAGCACAGTGATTCAGATTGACTTAGGCTAATTGATCCTTAAGTGATGCATCTTCGCCAGAAGCAAACATTGGGTTTTCTTGAGTTTCGCTGAGACGATCGTTAAGCATTGCATCGTGAATCTGTGCATTAAGTACGTTAACAATTTGGTTTTGGTTGAAAGTAGCAATCTTATTAACTACTAAAGCAGCCATACCAGTAGTAGAAATCCAGTTAGCAATTACAATATCACGAACTCTTTCGTCATCGTAATTTGTATTGCTGTATTGTTCTTTGAACTTTTCAGTTCCAAGTTCCATCAAAGTATCAGAAATAACTTTGCTACCAAACTTACCGTCTACAAACATTGCACGGAATAAGTTTACATGCTTTTCTGCAAAATCAATGTATGATAAGTCTAAGTCAATTAAAGCATCGCCTGTAAACTTTTGTTGCAAAGTCTTAGTCTTCAAATCATTTGAAATTCTTGCAAGTACTTGTTCACGCAAGTCATTCATGTTGCTAAATTCAAGATACAAAGGTTGGGTTGAAAAGTGTCCAGTCTTTGCAATGCTACGAGCAGTTAAACCTTCAATACCATCTTTAACTGCCATCTTATAAGCAACATCTAAAATTTTATCTCTACTAATTTCTTTCTTTCTTGCCATTTTAAACACCTCAATCAGAATTACTCAGCTGTGCTTTTCAGTTACAGTCGTTATTTTTCTCTTCACAACTATAATAACGCTATAAAATAACAAATGCAAGTGTTAAATGACAAATGTTTTTTATTTTTACAATCTAGAAAATAGTGATGTACTCGTACCACCAGTAAATTGGTCATAGTTGGAGTTAACCATTTCAATAACTTCCTGCTTATCCAGCCCTTGAGATGCACAATATGCAAATAGCGCTGCAGACAATATGTAACCGCGTTCACGTGAATCAGATAAATTATCTGAAAACTTCATGTTTATTGCCTGGTTCTTATAATCAGTCTCTAATTCAATTGACTTATTTTCAATTTCTTCAGCCATAATAGTACCTCTATTTTTTCAAAAAATATTTTTCAAGTTATAATAATTATAATTCAATTTAGCAGAAAGTGTGAAAATCTATGGAAACAAAAGTTGGTCGTTCATCATGTACTTCAATCTTAATCGGTAAAAAAGCTTCCATTTCTGGCAGCGTAATGATTGGACGCAATGAAGATGCTAAAACTGCATGGCCTAAGCATTTAGCTTTTAATAAACATGAGACTATTTCAAATAATCATTTTAAGTCAAAAGATAACAAATTTGAAATGGATCTCCCAAATGAAAAACTTGCTTATTCTTCAACTCCTGAATGGACAGATAAATATGGAGTATTTGAAGAAGATGGAATTAACGAATATCATGTTGCAATGAGCGCAACTGAAAGTGCATATGCAAACGACCGAGTTCAAGCAGCAGACCCATTTGATACTGAAAAGGGCATTCTTGAAGAAGCCATGGTAAGTGTAGTTTTGCCTTATATTAAAACGGCTCGCGATGGTGTAGCACGTTTAGGCGATATTGTAGAAAAACACGGAGCTGCAGAAGCTGATGGAATATTATTTGCAGACCCTGATGAAGCTTGGTACATGGAAATTGGTTCAGGTCATCATTGGGTAGCTGAGCGCATTCCTGATGATTCATATGCCGTAGTTGCAAATCAACTAGCAATTCAGGAAATTGACTTTAACAGTGATAACTTTATGTATTCTAAAGGTATTCGTGATTTTGTTTATAATAACAAATTATGGCCTGAAAATAGACCTTTTAATTTCCGTGAAATTTTTGGCACTCACGATGATAGTGACTTGCATTATAACACTCCACGTGTCTGGGTAGGACAAAGGCTACTAACTCCTACAATAGAACAAAAACCTCAAAGTTTTGACTTACCGTTTACTCAAAAACCAGACAAACCATTATCAGCACAAGATGCCCAAGCTGTTTTAAGTAATCATTATCAAAATACACCCTATGATTTAACAAATAAAAAGAATAAAGACAATGCTACTTTCCGTCCTATTTCAGTAGCTACTACACAAGAGTCTCATTTACTTGAATTAAACGGCGAAAATATGATTCACTGGCTTGCAATGGGAGTAGCTTCTCAAAGTGTTTATATTCCATTTTATCCACAAGGTACAAAAGTTCCTACAATGTATAAATATGGAAAAGAAACTTACAGCCAAAATTCAGCTTATTGGGTATTTAAACTTACTAGTACCTTAGTTGATCGTGATTGGAGTAAGTATGGAACTGACTTAGCCAATGCACAAAGTGAAGCTAATCAAAAAGTTAACAGAATCCGTTATGAATTTGACCAAAAATTAGCTAAAGAAACTGACGACAAGCAAAGAATCAATTTAGTTAATGAAGCAAATAATAAAATGGCAAAAACTGCATTAGATATTTTCCGTGAATTAAATGCTAAATTAATTACAAAACAAACTGCAGATTCACCATTACGTTTTCAAATGGATCCTAATTTATAACAAAAAACAAATAACCTACTTCATAATTGAAATAGGTTATTTTTTATATACTCATAACAGTATTATTTCTTCTTACTCATCTTACCATCCATCATTTCATAAATATGATCAGCATATTTTTCAAGACGAGGATCGTGAGTAACAAGGATTATTGCTTTATCACGTTCTTTAGCTAATTTTTTAAATAATTTTCCAACTTCTTCTACGTTCTTAGTATCAAGAGATGCAGTTGGTTCATCTGCCAAGAGAATATCAGGATTGGCATATAAAGCTCTAGCAATCGCAACACGTTGCTGCTGACCACCAGATAATTCATTAGGATATTTTTTAACTAGTTTTTCTATACCTAAATCTTTTAATAATTTATCTAAATCTTCTTTAGACAAATTATTTTGCTTTTTAACTTTATCAACTAAAACAAATTGTTCATGAACATCCAAAAATGGTACTAAGTTATAAGCTTGTAATACAAAGCCAATCTTATTTAATCGTAAATTATTGCTTTGCTTAGCTGAAAACTTTGTAATATCTTTACCATCAATTAAAACTATACCTGAAGTAGGTTTTTGAAGTGAGCCAGCAATTGTTAAAAATGTACTCTTTCCAGCTCCACTTGGGCCCATGATTAAGACCACTTCACCTTTATTAGCCTGAAAGTCAACATCTTTTAATGCTTCAACTCGTGCAATTCCTTTTCCATAAAACTTGTTCACATCTTTTAATTCAATTACTGCCATAATTACTCACCAATCGCTTTCGCAGGATCTACTTTAAGAATTGATCTTACTGGAATCAAACTACCAATTATTCCCATCAAAAGCATTCCAATACTTCCAGCTAACATAATTGCAGGGGTAAATTTCATTGGAACACTTGCTGGTAATAACAATGCTGTAATCCACATCATAATAAGGGCAATAACTACACCAACTACAACTAAAATAATTGATTGACTTACTGTAGCCCCAACAAGGGTCTTAGATGGGATTCCTTGAGCACGCATTACTGCAAAATTGTGCATCTTTTGCATTGTCAAAATATATAAGAACACTGCAATAATAATTAATGAAATAACAAATAAGAATCCAATCATTAATTCAAAAGTCATATTTTGAGCAGTATAGCCTGGTAATTTGTTAATAAATGTTGCAATATTATAAGTTTTAGCATTTTTATGATTAAATTTATAATTTGCATTTTGAGAAATAATCGCCGAAACTTTTACATTATTCATCCCCTGACGAAGAGATTTCCAAGTAGCTAAATTTCCATAAACAATAGGAGCAATATTGATTTTTGCATTCTTAACAAAACCAACAATTTTATATTTCTTATCAGAATCATTAAGTTTAATTTTATCGCCTAGTTTATATCCTTTAATTTTAAAAGCTTCATCAACAGTTACTTCATTACCATTTTTTGCCTTTCTACCAGAAATTAGATTTTGATTTTTATAAATAAACTGTGATTTTTCAATTCCTAAAAATTGTGCCGATACTGATGCCTCATCTTTTGCCTTTACTACTACTGGAGTTTGTCCAATATAGGCTTCATCTTTACCCAGCTTAACACCTTTTAAATCATCTGCAGTTAAGATTGACTGAGACATACTAATATTTGCATTTTTATTTAGAACTACTTTTTTAGCATCCCAAGCATTGATTGCTTGCGTATTTTCATCAGCTAAACCAATTGCTAAAGATGACAGCATAAAAATCAAATAGCTTATTAGGAAAATCATCAAAATAATTAATCCATAGCGCAACTTTTCACGCTGGATTTCTTTAAATGCTAAAAACATTACTTTTTTGCCCCCTTATCTAATAAATAAAGTGCTTCTTTATAACGTTTTAAATTTTTTTCCTTATTATCAGGATCAGCAAATACTGCAGTAATTACTTCATGACTTAATACCATTGCACTCCACATTTCTGGAGACATATGGAGCAATTGCTCTGAATTAATTCGCATACTATTAGGAAGAGCTGCCTCATTTTGAAGCATATGCAATTTCATCATTGGTTCATACTTGCTGTGCTGAGTTTCATCAATAAACTTTAATACCCTTTCATAGAAAAAGTCTGGATCAAATTTATCCCCAGGACTCATATTGATATGAATATCTTGAATTGCAATTCGATAAAGGTACATATAAGCATCAGTCAAGTCATCAAAATATTTATAAAAAGCGCCTCTAGCAATATCAGCATCCTTGACAATCCTTGCTACTTGACTATCAGTTAAAGCGTGATGGCTGAACTCATTCAAGAGAGCTGCAGTCACGCGCTTTTTTTTAACTTCTGGTAAACGTGTAAAAGTTGCTTTAACCATAATATTATCCTCTTTCCCTTTGGTGACATTTTGTCATTATCTACAGCATTATAATAAGAAGAAAATGACACAATGTCAATAGAAAAGTATTAAAAAAGGCGATTTTTTCGCCTTACATTAAAATCCGATTGTAATATACTAAACGATTAATTCCTTCTCGAATAGAAAATTCTGCTAAACCGCAATTTTCCATAGTTTGAAAAGCATCAATATTTCCATTTGCAATCAAATGTGCAGCCATCATTCTAATTAAAGTTCCGTGAGCTACTACTAATACTTTTTTATCTGGATATTTTTTAATCATTTCATCTAAAAAACTAGCACATCTTGCTTCAAGCTCACTCATTCTTTCGCCATGAGGAGCATACTTAACATAATTGCCATTAGCTTTTCCCCAAGGGTCAATGGCATCAGGATACTTTTCTGCCATTTCAGTTAATAATGCACCGTCCCATTCACCATAATCAAACTCAAGCAAACGCTTATCTAAAATAATGTCTTTTTTACCTTTAGTAAAAATTCTTGCAGTTTCAAAAGCTCTTTTCATAGGACTTGCGTAAACTACATCAAATTGACTTTCATCAAAATTTTCAGAGGATTCTTGGGCCAGTTTTCTCCCTACACTGTTTAGTTCAGCATCAATATTTGATCCTTGAATCCTACCTGTTTTATTTACATCTGTTTGACCATGTCTAATGAATACAATTTCCATATTATCATCCTCACTTTAAAAATATCTTACTATTTTATACGAATTCTTTCCATTTTCTTAACTTGTTTCACTTTGAAAAGGATTAAAATATAAATATACAGTGTATTTAAGGAGAAAATTTATGTCTCGTGTAACAATTCAAAGAGACGGTCTAACTTTAGTTGGAGACCGCGAAGAACCATTTGGTGAAATTTATGATATGGCAATTCTCATGCATGGTTTTACTGCTAATCGAAATACTGATTTATTAAAACAGATTGCTGATAATCTGCGTGATGAAAATGTCGCAAGTGTCCGTTTTGACTTTAATGGTCATGGCGAAAGCGATGGTAAATTTGAAGACATGACTGTTCCAAATGAAATCGCTGATGCAAAAGCAGTTCTAGATTATGTAAGAACTGATCCACATGTTAGAAACATTTTCTTAGTAGGACACTCTCAAGGCGGCGTAGTTGCTTCAATGCTGGCTGGACTATATCCTGATATTGTTAAAAAGGTTGTCTTAATGGCGCCTGCTGCTTCATTAAAAGATGATGCTTTAAAAGGGAATACTCAGGGAGCAATCTATGATCCTTATCATGTACCCAACAAAATCCCTTTAATTGGAGAAAAGTCTGGTCTAAAGCTTGGTGGAATGTATATTAGAACAGCTCAAGTCTTACCTATCTATGAAGTAGCAGGTCGCTTTACTGGACCTGTATCAATAATTGATGGTACAAATGATCAAGTAGTTGATCCAAAATATTCTAAAAAATATAATGATGTTTATTCAAATAGTGAACTTCATATGATTGAAGATGCAGATCATCGCTTTAGTGGAGAATATAAAGGAATCGCTGCAAAACTAGCTAGTGATTTTCTAAAGCCACTATTTTAACGGCGCTTAAAGTCAAAATTTGTACGGAAAATATAATTAGTTTCCGTACTATTTTCTTTATCAAAAATAAATTCAAAATCATGAAAATCCTGCAATTCTGTAGGATTTTTTATTTGGTTTTCACAAATATATCGTGCCATTTCTCCTCGCGCCATTTTTGCATGAGTTCCAATCGTCTTCCATTTTCCATTGCGTTCTTCTAAAAAATCAATATCAATCATTTTTCGTTGTGAATCCGTATAAGGACGTATTGCACGAGAATATTCTTTAGAAGCTAAATTAATTACTATATCATTATCTTTATATAATTCTTTTGCAATTAAATCGCCCCAATAATGATACAAACTATAATCACGAAAACCTGTCATTTTAGCATTCATCTCTAATCGGTATGGCGTTACTCCATCAAAAGGACGCAAAATCCCATAGAATCCTGACAAAATTTTAAGATGGTCTTTGGCATAATCTAATCCTTTTTGAGAAAATATATCAGCTGCCATATATTGATACTGTATTCCATGATAAGCAACTAAAGCCGGAGTTAAATTATGATCTAAATCCATCACCTCAAGCTGCTTTAAACCCTCTTTAGTAATACGGTCACTAGATTTCCATAATTTTTGTAATTCATCTTGAGAGCGTGACTTTAAATATTTTTCCAAAATTCGGCTTTTATCTAAAAACTTCGGCATTGTCTCAACATTAAAAGAATCTCTATCAACAAGCATTTTCTTAGCTGGGGAAATAATAATCTGCATTTTTTTGGCATCGCCTTTCTAATAAGTTACAATTAATAAGTATTAATTGAGAGGAGAAAAAATATGAATCCTGATTTTGCAATCGTCTTAAATTTTAACCTAAATAATGCTAAAAATGTTGACTTTGACTCACTTGTAAAAAAGGCGCGTGATATTGGTGTACGTGCTATTAGTGCAAGTAATGATTTTCAAGAAGCTTGTGACAAATACACCATTAAGTTAATAGATGAACAAAATGGTGAAAATTTAACTACAGACAACGTCATCAATGCAATTGTAGAAAATCGTAAAAATGGCGATAAAACTGTTATTAATATCAATTTAGAAGATGGAAAAATTTCTGCTTCTGACGAAGAAATGCTTGAAAAAATCAATTCTTGGATGCACATGTTTGGACATGCGTTTAATGAGGGAATTCCAAGTGAATTAAGCGTTGATAAAGATGGCTTTATTTTAGAAAATCGTCATGCAAATTATCAAAAGTATATCTTCTTAAAGAGTCCTATCCCTGAAAAAATTGCAGTTAAAGGATTAAATGAAGAACCAAATCGAGTTGAATGGATTGAAAATCGTGTAGATTTAAAATTCAATTATACTGATGAAAAGTTAGAAATTGAACTTGTAAAACCTGATGATGAATTTGACTGGGAAGTAATTCGCATTCAAGCACACCGTCCAGAAGATGATATTTTAGAAACTAAATTTTAATAAAAGCTGATACACCACTAAAAAAAGTGGATGTAGCAGCTTTTATTTTTCATTCTCAAATTTAACTGTCAAAGCATATCCTAGAGCAAGCAAAGTGACTAGTACAATAATTGAAATAATCTCATTAACATAAGCACTAACTTCTAGCCATAGCTCAAAAGCAAAAAGCTCGTTAATTATGAATTGAATTGCAAAAATTATTTTAGACTTCCAATCATTTTTCATTTTCTAACTTTGACCCTTCATCAAAAAACTTTCTAAAACGATGAGCTTCTTTATCTAATGTTATCTCATCATTAACTTGTGATAATTTATACCCAACAAAATATGGTGGAGCATTAAAGCGTGTAATAAATTTTGCACAATAACCGTCTTGCTCACGTGGATAAAAGAAAAGATTATAAGAATCACATCTGCCATCATACATAACATTAAGCATATATTTAGCACCACTTCTAATCCAATCCGCCCATAAATCAAGATTGTTTTTATTCAAAGTATTAATATTAAGTTCAGTGTAGCCTTGAACTGGATGTTGAGCAATATTTACTTCTACATTTCCATTATTAAATAAAGTTTCACCTTCAAAATTATTTGGATGAATATACTTATAACCATTCTCATGCTCTAGTCCCACAATCTGCATATGCGGATGAATCAAGGACCCACCAGAATTGGGACCATAATTCTTGTACCAAACTACTGATTGGAATTTTTTGCTACTATTCATCTTTTCAAAAACATGAAGTGCAAACTTAATAACTTTTCGATTATGTTCAATTGAATACGTTGAAATATCTCCATGATGATTACTTGATTCAATTAATACAGTTTGAAGAGTATCACGCAAAGTGGGAAATTTGTTTTTTAGCCAAATAATTTCACCATCTTGTTCATAAATATCAGTTAAATTATCAATATCGCAAAATGGACATATCTTTTTGTGCTTACTTTTTCGATAAGATTGTGGCTTACCTTTGGCCTGCTCCATTTGAAAGACAATTGGATCATTATTCATTATCAATATCCCCTTATAATTTCATTTTGTACTTTTTATTATAGTAGAAAAAGACTAAAATATTCTTATAAAAGCTAATGCCTTTACCAAAAAGCAATTAGCTGATAAACTGTTAAGCAAACGCATATTCTCAATTAGTGGGTGTTAAACATAATGGATTCTAGAAAAAACTTAAGACAGAAAAACAAGCGCAATAATCTTTATTTGGTTATTGGTGCACTAGTATTAGTGGTAGCTATTGCTGCTGGATTTATGATTCATAGTGAACATGTCAAAGGAGAAGCGAAGGCACGCACATTTGCGACTACACACTTCAATCCTAATGTAAAAATCTATGGTATAGATGTTGGCAATCTAACTGTTGCAAAAGCAACCGAAAAAATCAACAAAAAAGCTACCAATGTCATTCATCTAAAAGATGATAAAGTAGTAGCAGAACGTGATCCTGAAATTACCACGATCAGTAAAGAACAAGTTCAAAAGTACTTTGATCAACAGCATACTGATATGCCAACTAACAAGAAGTACAATTATACTTCCAAAGAATACGATCAAGCTAAAGAAAAGCTTACAAAAGTTCATAACGCAAGTGTAACTTATAAGATTGATGGTAAAGAATATAACTTAAAGGCTAAGGATTTAATTACCGAAGCCAACTATAAAAATGGTAAGTATCAATTCATTGATGTGAAGAATTTAACTAAGAAACTTAACGATATTAACAAAGAAGTTTCCACTCTTCATAAGAGTTACAAAGTTCAAGTTCCATCTGGCAATAGTGTAAAAGGTAAAACCATCACTGTTAAAAATGAAAGCTATGGCTGGGGAGTTTACGTTAAAAAGGCCCAAGCAGCTGTTGAACAAGCATTTATGAATGGTGATAAGACTTTAGATGGTAGTAAGTACCTCTATGGAGATGGCTTTAGTACATATGAACATGGCTATGGCAAGAGCAACCATGGTCTTGGTGAAAACTATGCCGTTGTTTCTATTAAGAACCAAGAATTATGGGTTGTTAGAAAAGGCAAAGTTGCAGTTCACTTAAACGATGTCGTAACTGGAACTAACAGTGGCGATAATAAAACACCTGTTGGTGTTTGGTACGTAATGTACAAAGAGTCACCAAGTACATTGCGCGGGTTTAATGATGATGGCTCAAGATATTCATCCCCAGTTCAATACTGGATGCCATTTACACTTAGTGGATGTGGCTTCCATGATGCAAGCTGGAGAACTAACTGGTCTAAGTCAGCATATCTTTCTGGAGGCTCCCATGGATGTGTAAATATTCGTCCAAGCGAAATCCACAGCGTATGGAGCAATGTAATCAAGGATGAACCAGTTGTAATTTATTAATAAGAAATTATAAATCCCTCTCCCAGAGCAATCAACTCTGGGAAGGGATTTTTGTATAAAGAAGTCAAATTCATCCTTATTATTCCCTTTGTATTGTAAAATAAAGATGAATTACCATTATATTTTTAGAAAGGATTTATAACAAATGAATAAAAGAAATACACTAATAATTGCACCATTTATATTTATTATTTTTTCAATCTTTTTATTAATTTTTCTAAAAACGCCTGCTATAGCATCAACTAATAATACACCAATTACTTTTAATCATAATTCTTATATTTATAATAAAAACGGAAAAAGAATTATGAAAAATAAAAAGTATTTAAAAAACGAATCCACTATAGCTAAAGGTAGAATTGTAAAACTTAGTAAAAATAAAAAATACTATACACTTTATTATTCTTCTGGAAAAATTACTAAACTTTGGCTCCCATATACTATAATAAATAAACATGCGTATTATAATATCAAGGATAACGAATATATAAAAGTAGCTAATGTAAAAAGTATTAATAACCAAGAATTAATCGCCACTTCAGGAAAAATAATTATTAAAAAAGATACCTATTTTTACGATATAAACGGTAATAAAACAAAAGAAAGAGTAGCGAAAAACACAATTCTTAAAGTTAATGGCTTATTTAATTTAAAACCAAACTGGCCACAAGGAAGAAACTTTTATCGTGTCTACGGAACTAATCATTACTTACTAATATATGATGTAATTCAACCACGTACTCCTCTTCTTCTTCAATCTAAGGAAAGTATTTAGAAATTAACTCATGAAAACAAATCGTTATTTTTGAATCTTTATTTAATTGCATTATAATAAAAGTAGAGATAAAAACTTAGATTTATAATCAAAGAAGGTAATTCAAATGGAAATTACATTAAAAGCTAAGTTAAATACTCCCTTTGCACGAGTAGTTCAAAAAGCAAATATAGGTTCAAAATATACTTATGCCTTACAAATGTATAAAAATGATACCTATGTAAGTCGAACATATAATGCAACTTATAATGGTCAAACATTAAACTTCCCATCTCCAGGATTAAAAATGATTGGTCGCACTACTCAAGATATAAATAATAATACTCATAAAGATGCCGCTGGTGGTCACACTCAAACTTGGGAATACGCAGGAGGAAAAAATCAAAATAACTTTAATGGAGGATGGTTTATCGGAACTAAATCCAATGACAAAAAATGGACTATTCAAATAGGTAGATTAACATATCCTGGTACTTATAGTAAAAATACTCAAATATCTCGTATCTCAAACTTAGTAGAGATTACTAACGGTAATTGGAGTGGACAACATATCTACAGAGTAGAAGCCGCTGTGTCCCCAAGTTACCACTATCTAATGATAGCCACAGTTTGGACAAATAATTCTGGCCATTTTGCTTTATATGATCTTGCTAAAGTTAATAACGCATTAAATAATAACGGTTCTAGCAATGTCACTATCAGTGATTTATCTCCATATAAAGTAGCTCCTTATATTGACATTGATAATTTTGTAGGGCGCATTAATTCTATTCAAGGTTATGATATTGATGACAGTAAAAATATTTATATTTCTAGTCAATATTCTCCAGATAAACCTAACGCATCTGAAAGAAAATTAGTAAAATTTAATTGGCAAAACTTCAATAATTGGGAAATACATAACCTTACTAAAGATAGTCGATTAGATACTAATTTTGTTGGATATCCTACTGAGCTTGAAGGTATCCAAGTAATAGGAAACAACGATTTATATTTGACCGTTGCATATCATAGTAAAGACGGTAACAGTACCATTGGAAATCAAATATTTAGAATTACATGGTAAGTAGTTTTAATCCCTCTCCCAGAGCAATCAACTCTGGGAGAGGATTTTTTATATAAAGAATTATTATCTCACTATTTAACTAATTAAGCTTTAAGAATACCCATATATGGGATTTTTTTGCAAAAAAATAATGGCCAAGTTTGACCATTATTTTTATTATTTAATTTACTCCAGCCATAAGTGAGTGAATCTTTTTAGCAAAGAATAGCATCACAATACCAAAGATTACACTAACAATACCAACAATCAAGAAGTAAGGTACTTCTGTAGCACTTGAGTAGTATTTAACAATTTGTGCGTTTACAGCTTGTCCTGCAGCGTCTGCCAAGAACCACATACTCATCATCTGTGACTTAAATGCTTTTGGTGCAAGCTTAGTTGTTACAGAAAGTCCAATTGGTGAAATAAGCATTTCTGCAATTTCAACAATAAACCATGAACCAACAAGCCAGAATGGACTAACACGGTCACTAGTACCAAACAACCAACCTGGAATTGCCATCCACATATAGGAAAGTCCAGCAAATACCAACCCTGCCGCAAACTTAGTAGGTGCACTTGGTTGTTTTTTCCAATTTTCCCAAAGCCATACAAAGAATGGTGTCAAAATCATGATGAAAACAGGGTTTAAAGTTTGGAAGTTAGCAGCTGCAAAGTGCCAGTTTCCAATATGAAGTACTGTACGTTGTTCAGCAAAAAGTGCTAAAACAACAGAACCAGATTCTTCAATTCCCCAGAAAATTGCTGCAGCAATAAACAAAGGTACATAAGCCCATACACGTGAGCGTTCAACCTTAGACACCTTTGGACTGCGAAGCATAATTACAAAGTAGTAAACAGGAATCGCAATTGCTAAAATGGTTAGCAAATTAATGATATTATCAATGTTCAATTGTCCCATTAATGCCATTACTACTAAAAGAGCAACTACAATTACAACACCAATAACTACTTTTTGAATAATCTTATTTAAATCTTTACGTTCAATTGGATCGTTTGGATACATTCCTGCTTCTGGCAAGTATTTTTTACCATCGAAGTAGTATTGAACAAGTCCAATAAACATACCGATTGCTGCAAGTGAGAATCCAGCATGGAAATTATAATGATTACCAAAAGCATGGAAACCAAAGCCATTAGATGCCCATGGCACTAAGATAGGAGCAATTGCAGATCCTAAATTAATACCGAAAACAAACATACTGAACCCTGCATCACGGCGACGGTCATTTTCTGAATAAAGACTACCAACCATGTCAGATACATTTGGCTTTAAAAGACCAGTACCTACAACAATTAAGGCAATTGAGCTATAAAGTGCTGCTAATCCCCATGGAAAGGCTAAAACAATATGACCAAACATGATGAGGACACCACCGAAGAAAACAGTTCTTCTAGGTCCCCATACACGGTCTGAAAGCCAGCCCCCTACAACACTAGATAAATAAACAAGTGAACCATAAATCGACATTACACTAGCTGCCGTTGTCTGGCTCATTCCAAGTCCGCCTGCACTTACTGCATAATACATGTAGAAGAGCAGAATGGCTCTCATGCCATAGTAACTAAATCTTTCCCACATTTCTGTGAAGAAGAGTGTGGAAAGACCTCTCGGTTGACCAAAGAAAGCCGTATCAATATTCTTTTTATTACTCATTAACAATTTTCCCCCTTAAATTAGGTAAGTGAGTATTAATGTTAATTATATTTGATTAGTAGGGGATTAGTCAATATATGCTGTATATGTATACTGTATATAAACAAAAATAGAAACTTATTTATACATAAGTTTCTATTTTTTTAGTTATTATTTATTTTTAGTTAATTTCAACTTCAATTGCGCCATTCACAGCATCTTTTTCTTTTTCAATCAAGTTGACCTTAGTTTCAATTACTTTAATATCCATTTTAATTTCACGAGTTAAACCTGGAGTATTAATTTTGGGTTCAAAGAACTTCTTAAATTCTTCAAGTCGCTCTGGGGTATGGAATACATAAGCAGTAACAGTAATAAATGTAGCAAATTCCATATCGCCACCAACTGTCTTTTCAAGCCAATCCCAATCTTCACGAAGCCAATTCCAAGCAGCTTGTTGACCATGAGAATTAGCAAGAACACCACGATACCAGCCACGTAAATCTTGTGGCTTAATTACATTAGCATCTTCAAAGTAGCCTACAATCTTATTAATTTCAGCAATATCTACAGAGCTAGTTGATGCAAGACGAATATCGGCTTTATATGAAGCATCAGAAGTTTTTTGGTAATCTTTAATTAGCATTGCCATTAAATTATGACCGCCAAAGTTTTTGACTTCACTAATCAAAACATAAGGACGAATATCAGCATTAATTGCCTCTAAGTTATCCTCATTTTCAACAAAAATCTTATGGGCTTCTTTAATTGATTCAGGATTGCCCGCATAAATACTTGCACTAAGTTCAAGTGGTCGAATTTGTGCATCTTCATCACTTTCGCCCTTCTTTGGAATCCAGCCAAGACGCGCAACTTGTTCTACTGAAAGGTCATCATAGAACTTCTTTAAATTCTTTTCATCCCCTGAACCAGGCTTTACAAATTCACGTAATTTTGCAGCAGTTGCATAAAGAGCAGTAATTACTAAACTAGATTTAGAATTTGCAAATTTTGCAAGAAGCGGAACAATTGTAGCATAAGAAATTTGTCCACCTTGTGCTAAAAGTCTTAAATCTTGCAAAATTTGAAGCTTAGCAATTGAATCAAGTTCATCAGTATCAGCTAAAATATCATCAAGCAAAGTCTTATCATATTCAACAATAAAATGAGAATTATTACCAACATTTAAACGAAGAGGATGACCTGCTTTATCACGCAAATCCTTATAATTACCCAAGTTAATTTCTTTATCCTTCATAATTGTTGGTGCATCAAAATTAGCATTCAAAGGAATTTGCCAAGTTCTTCCCTTATCTTCTCCATCACCAATGAAGAATTGTTTTTGACTTAAAATAAGGTCCCCGTTGTCATCAATTTTAGCTGTAACAACTGGATAGCCCGGTTGTTCAAGCCAAGAATGCATAATTTCACCAATATTCAAATCAGTTGCAGTAGACAAAGCATTCCATAAGTCGTCACCTGTGGCATTATCAAACTTATGATGATCAAAGTAGTATTTAAGTCCTTTTCTAAGAGCTTCATCGCCTAAAAGTGAACGAACCATGACAAGAAGTCTTGATCCCTTAGCATAAACAATTGCTGGATCAAACAGGGCATCAATTTCAGCCGGATCATTAACTTCAACATGAACTGACTGTACCCCATCGGTAGCATCTCTTTGAAGTGCTTGAGGAGCTTCGCTTGTTTGGAACATTTCCCAAATATGCCAATTTGGTTCTAAATGATCCACTGAAAGATATTCCATCATATTAGCAAAACTTTCATTAAGCCATAAGTTGTCCCACCACTTCATAGTTACCAAATCACCAAACCATTGGTGAGCTAATTCGTGAGTAATAACTGTTGCAACCAGCTTTTTATTTTCAAGAGTAGTATTATCTGGATCTAAAAGGAGATATGCTTCACGATAAGTGATAAGACCCCAGTTTTCCATAGCTCCTGCTGAAAAATCAGGAAGTGCCAATTGCCATGAGTGTGGTAATGGATATGGAGTTTCATAAAATTCTTCATAAAAATCAATCGCACGTTTTGCAATATCTAAAGCAAAATCAAGTTCTTTTGGTTTATGAGCTTTAGTGGCAAATACACCAACCTTGATACCATTTTTAGTTTCGGTGATTTTTGATTGAAGTTCACCAAAGGCAAAGGCTACAAGATAAGTTGACATGCGAACTGTTTCTTCAAAATGGTGGACACCATCAACGACTTCAGTTTCAGGCATGTTAGCAAGTGCGATTTCACCAGGTTTTTCATCCCACTTAAGAGATAAAGTAAAAGTAGCCTTTGCTTCAGGTTCATCAACTGAAGGGAAAGCTTGTCTAGCAAATGTAGTTTCAAATTGGGTCCCGATAATTTGCTTCTTTTCACCATTAAATTCGTAATAAGAAGGATAAATCCCCATCATTGTGTCAGTAAGTGGAGCAGTATAATCAATTGCAATAGTAGTCTTACCAGTTCTACCTAAATTGATTTTAATTGCTTCATCTTTATCACTAACTTCAAACTCTACATCTTCTCCATCAGCACGAACTGCGGAAATTGTCATGTATTTTTGATTAATAAAAACTGTGTCATCTTGTGCTTCACCAGTAATAGTTGAAGTACCGCTAATTAATTTTTTGCCCCGGTTGACATCAATAAAAAGATCATAATGTTCTGGGTGGAAAGTTTCGTAAAAACGTTTTACTGCCATTTTTTAACCTCCTATATACGGAACTATTTTTCTTAATTTTAGCAAAAAACTTTAAATGTTACATTAAAAACGCTAAAAACATAGGATTGTAAGCCTCTCGTGGTCGTTTTGTAACATTGTTGTCATATTCACCATGTAATATATAAGCATAGTCATTAAGAAATAGTTAAGTTTACGGGGAATGAAATTAAGAATAATGAATAATTTTAAATCTACTATTGTTAAATTAATCGCAGCTATCGCTTTAGCTTTCACTGCTGTTGTTGCAGTTCAAACCATTACTGCTAACAGTTCAAACACTACTGTTCAAGCTGCTACTAGAAAATTATCTAAGAAAGAAAAAGCAGCTAAGCATTGGATTGCAATGCGTGAAAGTGGCGGCAGCTACACTGCAAGAAATGGTGTTTGTTATGGTCGCTATCAATTAAACATTGGTTACTTGCATGGTGATTACTCAAAGAAGAACCAAGAAAGAACTGCTGATAACTACGTTTATGGTCGTTATGGTTCATGGGTAAATGCTAAGAGATTTTGGCTTAGTCACCACTGGTATTAATACAATTTAAATTAATTCCCAGTAATAAAAAATACAGCTTGATCAATTTGATCAGGCTGTATTTTTTTATTCAAATTTATCTTGTTTAATAAAACGATATAGTGAAATTAATAAAACAACAACTGAGCAGATAATTGCTACATAAGCCATACCTCCAACTTTAACAGCATTATTTGCCGCTTGCTGACTCATATTGTTTTCCATAGCGTAAGCAACTACCCAATGACGCATTAATACTGGAGTTAAAACAAAAGATATTGCAGAAATAATAGAAGCAATAAGTGCAGAATTGCGTGAATATGGTTCCTTAAAGAATTGCGAAAGTACACAAAAAGCTGGCGCAATCATCAAAACAAATATCCACATTACAATCCAGCGTCCAGATGGTGAACTCATCATTTGAGCACTATTGGTTGCATAACGATATGAACTCCATAATTGTCCTCCGGTGAACGTATTGAGCAAGTTTAAAAAATATGTTCCCTGTTGACCATATGCCCCACCACGATTAGATAAAAGTCCCGTAATAACTTGAAAACTATCAGTAGAACCTGCTGAAGAAAAGTCTACTGATACTACTTGTTTCATATAAGTTGCTAAAAACATCAAAATTGACCCACCAAACTGAATTGCACGAAGCATACTCAATCTTCTGGAAGCTTTCATCTTAAACTCTAAACTTAAGACTTGGTTAGGATGATGACTATTACCTATCACACTGATTCCTATGATAACTATTCCAGCTAGAATTAAAAGTCCCCACCAGAGCTTAACCATAATTAAAATAATTGCAACTACTATTACCGCTACTGCAACATATGGACGATCTGCAAAAATGTCCCAAAAGTTTAAAGTATGACGCTTATCTTCTCGAGTTGTAATATTTTGTGCAATATTTGCTGAACTCATTTGAGGTTTTTGACGACTATTTCTAAACTCTTCCCTATTAATACTTTTATTTTTAGCAAAATTAGCCTTGGAACTGCTTGTTCCTTGCGAATTTTTTGCATTTTTCATTCTATATTCGCGACGCGACATATGTGCCATAAGCTAGCACTCCCTTCTAAGAAAATATGCTAGCATAGTTTATTTGCAATAAGTTAACAATTAAGTGAAATTTAGTAATTTTTGAAATATGTTACAATAAAAGCTAAGTATTTTAAAAAAAGAAGATGAAATTGTGACTCAAGAGAAGTCAAAACTACCTACAGGTTGGCATAAAGCTTTTTATACTTTATGGCTAGGTTGCTTTATCACAGGAATGGGATATTCAATGACAATGCCATTTATTTCATTGTTTATTTCAGATTTAGGAAACTATACAAAACTTCAAATTAATCTTTATTCAGGATTGGCTTTTGCCATGACTTTTATCGCTCAAGCTATTGTTTCACCTTATTGGGGTAGCTTAGCTGACAGAAAAGGGCGAAAGTTAATGTGTATGCGAGCAAGTGGCGTAATGGCCTTAACTATTACCTTAACCGGATTTGCACCTAATGCAGTTTATATTGTTGTTATGCGTTTTATTCAGGGGTCTTTTTCCGGATATATTAATAATGCGACAGCATTAATGGCAGGAGAAACGCCTCATAATCGTAGTGGCTGGGTAATGAGTCAAATGATGACCGCTGGAACTGCTGGTAATTTAGTTGGTCCTCTTCTTGGAGGTGCGCTTTCTAGTTTCTTTGGAAATATGCTTGGTGGTGCATGGGGATATCGAATTCCATTCTTTATCACTGGTGTTTTAATGTTCTTAGTATTTCTAGGAACTACATTCTTTGTTCATGAAGACTTTACTCCTATTTCTCGTGAAAAGATGAAACCAATTGGTGAAATTATGAAAAGTTTACCAAGTGTAAAACTTATTATAATTATGTTTATAACTACAATGCTTGTTCAATCTTCTACTATGTCAATTGATCCAATTGTTTCATTATACGTAAAGTCCATGATGCCTAATAGTAGAGATGTTGCATTAGTTGCTGGTATTGTTGCAGCTACTCCTGGTCTGGGAACATCGATTGCAGCTTCCAAGATTGGACATAAAATGGACGAAATAGGACCACTTAAAGTTCTCAGAATTGGACTTGTTGTTGGTTTTGTTCTATTTGTTCCAATGGCAATAACTAATTCACCATGGGTGTTGGCTGGACTTAGATTTTTGCTTGGAATTGCTAGTGCGGGAATGCTTCCAGCCGCACAAACTGTGCTAACTTTAAATACACCAAGTGAAAGTTTTGGACGTATCTTTTCATATAACCAATCATTCCAGGCTGTCGGTTCTGTTATGGGATCTCTGATGGGGTCAGCTATTTCAGGTTTTTCAAATTATGCAACTGTATTTTGGATTACTGGACTTACTTTACTCATTAATTTCATATTAATTTTAATTTTTGCTCATGGCATTTCTTATTCAAATAGATAAACAACAGAATCTACAGAAAAACTATTTCAACTAAATTTAAATAAAAACCAAAAATAAAATCGTTAATATATCTAGGCTTATGGAACCAAGACTATTAACGATTTTTGTGATTTTATACTCTTTATTTATTTTTTAAATTTAACAATTGTAATGAAGCACTAGCTATTACTATTCCAGTAAAAAGACTAATTACTCCATTCGTGTAATTTACATTAAAATTACCAATTTGAAAGGCTAATTCTCCAGATACTGTCTTTATACTATTTAAGTAAGTAGTCGGTAAATAAGGAGCAATATTTTTCAAAGGTACTATAAATGCAGTAGCCATATTAAAACCAACTAGTAATACTATTCCTATAAATAAAGTTGGTAATTGATCTTTTAATAATTTAGAAATCAATTGCATCATTACCACTATGAAACCAATACCTAAAAAACTTAATATTATTGAAGGCATAAATATATTCCTTACTGGAGTATAGTAACCCGCTGATTCGCTAGTATAAATATAAAAAGGATAGTCGATACTACCGGTTCCAAATAATATACTTGAACCTATAAATACTAATAAATTAACTAATATATAGATAAAACCTACTATGATGACTCCAGACAAAGAATTATATAAAATTTTCTTATTACTTTGCAAAGGAATTAAGGAGTCAATATCAACTTTATTTTTATAACTTGAAGTATATAATTGCGTAAGCATAAAAACTGCAATTACACTAAATATTATAGGTAAATATAGCTGATTTAAATCAGTTAAAAACATATAACCTTCACTAGGCGGATCTGTTTGATATGGTAAAGGATGCCTTTTTAAATAGGCAAATAAAGCCAAATTCTTATTCAAGTAAAACTTTTCGGTTTGTGTAGCACTTTTATCCTGAAAAGTATATTTATCTGCCTTTAATAAGTTACTATATTTAATTTTATAAACTTTTTCCCAATTTTTATTTTTTAACTCTTTTATTAGGGTATTAGTTTTTTCAAGCTCTGCCTCATTGCTAGTTAAATCTTCTTGAGCAACTTTATAACGCTCACTATTTTTAGGGAAATTTTTTAAATCAGCTTTACTTTCTTTAATATTCTTCTGTTGTAACGCTTGATTTCCATAGGCTTCACTTTCTAAGGACATTTGAGTAGCAGCGTTTTTATTTAAAATTAGTACTACAAAACTTAATACGATTAACAGTCCTACAGTAATAATTATTAAGTTATTTTTTGTTACTTTTTTTATTTGAAATTTAAGATAATTCATCAATTTTTTGTTCCTTCATTGTTAGATTTTCTAAATTCAATCTAATTAGTGGAGTAACTTCAATTTTATCAGCATAATGAGAAGTATAAATAATACATTTATGTTGCAGTTTTTGTTTTAATTGATCATAAAATTTTTGCCGACTGGATTGATCTAATCCATTGGTTATTTCATCCATTAAAAAATAATCGGCATCACTCAAAAAATACATTGCAATAATAAGTTTTTGCTTCATTCCTAAAGAATATTTTTTTATTGGAACATTCCAATATTCATCTACTCCCCACAAATGGGCTTCCTTCTTAATAGAAAGCGATGAATTCCACTGAAACTCAATCATTTGTAGATAATCTTTAGCTGTTAAATTAGGATTTAGCCACTCATTTGACTCAAAGAAAAATACTTTATTTTTCTTTTCTGCGAAAGGTTCATCATCAATTGTTACTTGACCATCATATGAGATTAAACTAGTTAATGCACGTAAAAAACTTGTCTTACCTGCACCATTTTCAGCAACTATATGATAAAAGTTTTTCTTTTCAAAAGTATAGCTAAAATTATCTAAAATTTTTTCTCTAGTCTTTAAGGTCATCTCTTTTACTGAAATCATAACTTTTCCTCTTGGTTTAATTTAAAAGGATAGAAAATTGTGATTTTCTATCCTTTTATTTTTATTAATTAATATCCACCCTTATAAAAATTAGTGTGCAGATAACGTTTATTGCTTTTGTAAAAAAACATAATACATATATTTGCACATAATGTCAATTATTTTTTATACTTTGGATTACGGGACTTACTTTACTCATCAACTTCATATTAATTTTAATTTTTGCCCATGGCATTTCTTATTCAAATATGTAAAATCAAAAACCATTTCCTAGGAAATAATTCTTTGGAAATGGTTTTATTTTTACTCAAAAATATTTGTTACGCAACTTCTTCAAACAAGCGATACATCTTGTCATTATAAGCGCACATAGTTACATCAATATCATAATTACTATTTTCTTGAATCCAACGATTAACAGTGTCAAAAGCAATCTCAGTAGCATCTTTAGCAGGATAGCCATAAGCTCCTGTGGAAATTGCTGGAAAAATAATACTGTGAAGATTTTTTTCTTTTGCTAAATTAAGAGAGTTGATATAACAAGACTTTAAAACCCTGCTATCAATTTCTCTTCCAGCATAAACAGGTCCTACTGTATGAATAATATATTTTGCTGGTAATCTGTAGCCATTAGTGATTTTTGCATCCCCGCTACGACAACCATTTAAAGTCATACATTCTTCAATAAGTTTAGGACCAGCGGCTTTGTGAATAGCTCCATCCACTCCAGCACCACCAAGAAGAGAATTATTAGCTGCATTAACAATTGCATCAGCTTTCATTTTAGTAATGTCACCTTGTACAATTTGAAACTTACTCATATTTCTTACTTCTTTCTGACACTCTTCCAGTCCTCTCTTTTATAATAACACTAACTGTAAAAAAATAGGCAAAAATAAAAAAGTTTCTCAAAAATATGAGAAACTTTTTTATTTTTATTCATCATACTATCCTTTATCAGCACCTGCTGTAATACCATTTACATAGAATTTTTGCATGAAGATAAACAAGATTGTGATTGGAATTGCAATGATAACACACCCAGCAACAAATTGTGCAAAGTATGCAGTCGCGTTACCCTTTGCGGTGTGAACCATGTTGTACAATCCATAGGCAATTGTGTAATTCTTAGCATTTCCTGAAGTGGAGAGAATAATACCTGAGAAAATGAAGTCAGTCCATGGTGCAATAAATGCAGTAAGGGCAGTATAAACAATCATCGGCTTTGAAAGTGGCAATCCAATATGTACAAATACTTGCCATTTAGTAGCACCGTCAATTTCTGCAGCTTCATCTATTGCCCGGGGAATAGTATCAAAGAATCCTTTTGCAACATAAAAGCCAAGTCCAGCACCACCAACATACACAAGGAACAAACCAAATAAGTTCAACATGTTAAGTCCCTTTAAAATGTAGTAAAGAGCAATCATTGACATGAATCCTGGGAACATTCCAAGAACTAATGCAATTTGTAAGAATGGCTTTCTAAATTTAAAACGAAGACGTGATAATACATAAGCTACTGAAATCGTCAAAAATGTTGAAACAATCATTGAAGCAATTGAAACAATCAAAGTATTAATAATCCAGTTTACAAATGGATACTGTGAATTAGTAAAGATACCAATATAATTCTGCAGTGTAAACTTATCTGGCCAAAATGTTGAAACAAATCCAGTATCATTATATGAAAAACTTGCTAAGACGATCCACACAATTGGTAATACCCAGATAATTGCCAAAGCAATTAAAAGAATATAGCGAAATATCAATGAGAGCCGTCTCTGATTTTTATAAGACTTCATAATTATTAGCCCTCCTTGTAAGCATTAGTATGACGATATGCAATCAACGATACCACAGCACTAATGATAAAGATCAAGATACCCAGAACGGCTGAGGCATTATAACGTTGCTCTTGGCCAAAAGTTAAGTTATACAGCCACGTTACCAAAAGGTCGGTTGATCCTGCACCGTTATATTTACTATTCATTGGAGCACCTCCTGTTAAAAGGAAGATAACATTGAAGTTGTTGATATTTCCAATGAATTGTTGAATAAGAGATGGGGCCATTACAAAGAGAATTTGAGGGAAAGTAATTGAACGAAAAATTTGTACTGCATTTGCACCATCAATTTTAGCAGCTTCAATTTGATCTTGCGGTAAGTTTTGAATAATGGCTGTTGAAACAAGCATCGAAACTGGGATACCAATCCACATATTAACAATAATAACTGTAATTCTAGCTACCAATGGTGAAGCTTGATTATCAATAAAGTGAATTGGATGAGAAATCATTCCAATATTCATCAAGATATTGTTAAGCGCACCTTGATAATCTAAGAATTGGGCCATCATTAAAAGTGATACGAATTGTGGCACTGCCCATACAATAACAAAAACAGTTCTCCAAAATCCTTTATGCTTAATTCCTTTTGACTCAATTAATAATGCAAGCAAAACTCCGAAGAAGAAAGTAGTTGCAGTAGCTGCCACTGCCCAAATCAAGGTCCAGCCAAGAACTGGGAAGAAGGTACCAGCTAAGTCACCGCTTAAAACATTTCCAAAAGCTTGAAAACCAGTCCATGAAAATGCAATTGGGTGTTCTCTATCATAGTTAGTAAATGCCATTGAAATCATGAATACTGTTGGCAAAATGGTAAAGAATAAGATTCCAAGAAGTGGAATTACCATTAAAGTTGCATGAAGACGTGAATCAAATAGGCTTTTAATTTCTTGCATGTTAGTTGGAATATGTTCCCCATCACGCTTCAAAATAAAGTTATGACGTGTTGAACGCAAGTTAACAATGTATAAGCAAATAATTGCAATACATAAAATAATTGCGAGTACACCAAATAGTAAAATTAAAACAGAATTTGATGGTTGTTGTGTAACATAAACACCTTGAGCCGCATCATAGACAACTTTCTTAGTTTTATTAGTACCCAGTGTAGCAAGCAAACTTAAAGTGGAAATACCACTAAAGAAGAACCAGACTAAAAAGACAATTTCTGAAATCAATAATGAGAATCCTTTTGCCCATTGCTTATTAGCTAAGGCATTTGATCCCATTATGAAAAATGAAAGCTTTGTAGCAAGGTCACCTTTAGACCAAACTTCTTTATAAGTTGCTTTAGGAGCTACATGCTTTTTCCTTCTAAACATATTTTCTCCCCCTCTAAACAAAAGGCTGACTGTAATAAGCCAGCCCAATGTTTAAAATTTATTACTTCTTTTCAATTGCTTTTTCTAATTTAGCAAGTTGTGGTTTATATTGACTAGGCTTAATCTTACCATCATAAGCACCGCTGATAAGTGGAGCTGAACCGTTCCAGAATGCAGCCATTTGTGGAAGCATTGGTTGAAGAACAGAATTACCAGGTTTAGCCATTTCAATTACAGCATCTGCAACTGGATCCTTCTTAACAGCACTAGAGTTTACAGCAGCCTTCAATACTGGAATTTGACCAGCTTTATCATGGGCAATCAATTGTGCTTTCTTATTAGTAATATAAGCAGCTAAGTCTGAAGCAGCTTTAGCATTTTTAGTGTGTGAGTTTACAGCGAAGCCTTCAATACCAAGAAATGCTTCCATTTGCTTAGTTTTACCGCCAACTTCAATTGTTGGATATTTTGCTACAGCAAAGTTATCGCCTAAAATCTTCTTAATATTAGCTGCATTCCAAGGACCATCTAAGATAGCTTGGGCATTACCCTTCTTTAATTGGTTAAGTGCATTTGAAGTTTGCATAACGCCTTTATTGTTCTTTTGAGCTGCATACCACTTCAAACCATTAACACCGTTTTGTGAATTAAAGGTTGAACCCTTAAGCTCTTGACCATTATCACCAAATAATTTTGTACCTGCTGAGAACATTACTGGCCACATTACATAAGCATTTGTAAAGTCAGTAGCTACTACACCTTTTGAAGTCATAGTCTTCCAAGATTTGACATCATTTGCAGAAAGTTTGCTCTTATTGTAGTAAATAGTTTGTGCTTGTTGAGCATATGGATATGCATAAATCTTATTCTTCCAAGTTACACCCTTTGAAGCAACACTTACATAGTTAGCTTTAATGTCTTTAGTTGCAGATGGTGAAAGTGGATTAATATAACCAGCTTCTGCCATTTGCCCCAATTGGTCATTTGGTACTTCAAATACATCTGCAGCTTTTGATGGGTCCTTACCAACATCGGTTTTGGCATTAGCTGAACCATTTGGACTTTGAACAACACGAACCTTGATATTCTTATTCTTGTTAGTAAATTCCTTAGCAATTTGCTTGTAGTATGGAACTTGTTGAGTATCAACCCATAAAGTCAAATTAGCCTTCTTATTACTATTTGATGAAGTAGATGAATTATTTGAATTAGAACAAGCAGCTAAACTTACACTTGCAAGTACAGCAGCACTTCCTAAAGCCATCTTTTTCCAAAACTTCATAATATTTCCTCCGTATAAAATCAAAAACAAAACATTTTTCTTAACAACTGCAGAATTAGCTGCGGATTGCTATCAATATTAAATTCTTATACTGCGTCTTCAGCACAAGTTAGTTAACAATAGCCTTAGTAGTATCTTTGTCAAAGAAGTGAGCTTTATTAACATCAAAGCCCATTCTGACTTTGTCGCCGGGTTCATGATAATCACGAGCATTTACAATAGCAACAAATTCGGTACCATCGACTTTTTGATATAGCTGAATAGTTGCACCTAAAAGTTCAGAAACAACAACTTCTGATTCAACTACAGCATTTGGCCAAGTTTCCAAAAAGGCTTCTTCAGCGTGAATATCTTCAGGACGAATCCCAAATACTACATCCTTATCTGCGTAACCTTTTTCTTCAAGCATCTTGGCTTTTCCTTCAGGAATCTCAATATTAAGACCCTTACCATCAGTAATACGCTGATTTTTATAATGAACATTGAAAAAGTTCATTTGAGGAGATCCAATAAATCCAGCTACAAATTGATTTACTGGATGGTTATATACCTCAAGGGGAGTGCCAATTTGTTCAACTCTACCAACTGACATAACTACAACTCTATCAGCCAAAGTCATGGCTTCAGTTTGATCGTGAGTAACATAAATAGTAGTTGTGCCAAGACGTTGATGAAGCTTGGCAATATTGGCACGCATTGATACACGTAATTTTGCATCAAGGTTTGAAAGTGGTTCATCCATCAAAAAAATTGGAGCATCGCGCACAATTGCACGTCCAAGTGCTACACGCTGACGTTGACCACCAGATAATTCTCCTGGCTTTTTATCAAGATATTGCTTCAATCCTAAAATATCAGCAGCATGTTGTACTCGCTTTTCAATTTCGTCCTTTGAATAATGACGCAACTTTAAACTAAATGCCATATTGTCATAAATTGACATGTGAGGATACAAGGCATAGTTTTGGAATACCATAGCAATGTGTCGGTCTTTTGGAGCAACATCGTTCATTACTTTATGGTCGATTTCTAACGTACCCTTACTAATATCCTCAAGTCCCGCTACCATTCTTAAGGTAGTTGACTTACCACAACCAGATGGTCCAACAAAAACGATAAATTCTTTATCTTTAATATGTAAATCAAAGTCATTTACAGAATAGTAATCATTTCCTGGATATTTTTTATAGATATGGTTTAAATCAACTTCAACCATATTCTCCCCCTACTTTCTATCTTTATCTCTTTTCAAAAACTGTTTTAGCTTCTGGATAAATCAAGTATTTTGCTTTTTGTTTACGCTTACATTATGAATGTTTTGAAAACGCTTTACAATAGCTTTTTTATTGTTACCGGTATCAGAATTTATAACAAAATATTAAAAAAGCAGACTAAATTGTCTGCTTTTGTTATTTATTCTCTAGTCTTTTAATTTCATCCATAAATTCAAAGGCTGTATCTCTTTGATTCAGACTAGAAGCTATATTAATTAACTCACTAAGTTTAGAGAGATCCTTATTTTTATCCTTTTTATAATTTAATAATTCAATTAAAAACTGTCTCCGTAACTCTATATACAAAAAATCTCGTTTTATTGGTATGTCTTTGATTTTTATAGCCAATTTTTCAGCATAAAGATAATTTTTTCTTACAATTAAAATATCTAATGCATTTAATAATGTATGAAATGCAATACTATAAGTTGCTACTCCATCTTGATTTATATCATCCAATACTTGAATATCAGACCAATTAGATATTAATAGGCTTGTTAATCCATAGATATTTTTATCAGATAGCAAAACAATGCTATTCCCTAAAATACTAATATATTTTTTAGTCCACAATTTAACATCTGATAACTTATTGATTAATTTCTCTTGGTACTTAGATGATAATAAATTTTTACCACTTAAATCATAATAGTAATTACATGAGATTACTGCCAAATATAAATCATCAAGAGACCGTCTTTTTTGATAAAGTTTTATTCGTTTTGTAGTTAAGGTTTCAAGACCTTCATTATCCTTAGTCATATACAGAGATTCTATTTTTTTAACTACTGAACTAGGTGTTGCAATTTTAGCCAATTTAAAAAATTCCTCAGGAGTTAAATTAATTCGCTTAATTAATTTAACAAATTTTTCAAAAGTAATATCACTTTTTCCATTTTCCCATAACGATAACAACGGAACTGATACTATATTTTTAGCAGCATTTTTTTGCAAAATATTTTGTTGAACACGCAATTTTTTATAAATTTCTCCATACATTTTCGTTCTTATCTCCTCTTGCTACTTTTTATACAGCCTATTTTTATAAGCTAGTTTCTCTTAATACCAATCATTTCAGCTATTATTTATAAAGTAAACTTTAGTATTTTAAATAAAATTAAAATTAAATTTTATTTATTTTACACTATATGTATCAAGTAACGAAAGGAGAAAAAATGAAAATCAGGAAATATTTCATTACACTATTAAGTTTATATGTCTTGCCAACTACTCTTATTCAATTATTGGCAAAACTATCTTAGTTTTTATATTAATTTGAAAGGAGATGATTTTTATGACAACTCGTCAATGGCGCAACGGTGGTCGTTAATAATGTACTTTAACTAACAAGTCTAACTTGTTAGTTTTATTTTATCTAAGGGAATAAAAACATGGAAATTAAATTAAAGAAAACATTACAACCAACTATTGAAAACGATGAAATTGTTTTTGGATACGGTAATCCAACATTAGTTAGAAAAATTTCTAATACATCTATCAATCGTAATCTCATTAAATTTCTTAATGATGAAATTACACGTTCTGAAATTAATATAACAGACGCAGAACTGAAAGAAAAGATAAAGGAATTTACAAATTTGGGCATTTTAACCACAAATGATTATCAAACACAATATAGGTATTCTAGAAATTATAATTTTTATGAATGGATTGATATTTCTAAAAATGTTAATCCAATAAAATACCAAAATATTTTATCACAAGTTCATGTAATGATTTTTGGATTAGGTGGTATAGGATCTAACGTTGCAGAACAACTTATACGCACAGGAATCAAACACTTCACATTATTAGACTTTGATAAAGTAGATTATTCTAATTTAACTCGACAAGGAGCTTATACTGAACAAGATATTAACATCTTTAAAACAGAGGCTTGCAAAAATTATCTTAGTTCAATTGATAGTAAAACTTCAATTAAAACTATTAATATTCAAATTAAATCTAAACAAGATATAGAAAAATTACTTAATTCTAATACTAAAGTAGACTTAATTATAAATTGCATGGACAGACCCAAGAATATAGATAGGTGGTTTGATAGTATCTCTAATCAGTTTAATATTCCTGTTATCTTTGGAAGTTATGCTTCCACGTGTGCTAATGTATTTGTAAAAATTCCTAAAATTACTATAAATTATAGTGATTTTGTAGGAGAAAATGGTATTGAAGCTGATACTTTAGTAAAGTGTGAATTTCCAACCGCTGTAATAGCTCCAGTAACATATATGGCCGCTGGTTTAGTTGCTTACAACGCCATTTTATTACTCACTAAATTACGTATCCCTAAAACAGCAATACAAATAGATTTCGATAGTTGGGACATTCTTAAATATGACGTATCAAAATAAAATTGAAAATCAAAACTTCTGGAAACTAATTTTAGGTCAATCGCTTTTTACAATTGGTGATTCAATATTTGAAATTTTACTACTTTACACTTTAGTAAAAAATTATCATGCAAATTCTAGTATTCTAGGAATATTTGGAATAATTGCAATACTTCCCTCAATGCTATTAGCAATATTAGTACCTAAACTTGCAACTATTAAGAATCAAAAATTTTTACTAATATTTTTACAAGCTTCAGCAATTCTTATTCTCATAACAGAAGTATGCTTAATAATATTTAAATTTAATTTGATATATATTGGAATTTTACAATTTTTGCTTCAACTTATTGTTACAATATCTGGTTCTATTGAAATCGGCTATATACCTATAATTTTATATGAAGATCAATCTGAAATAGACAAAACTGTCAACATTAGCTATGTTACTAGTTCTGTATTAACAATTTTAACAGGATTAATTAGTTCAGGTGTAATTATAACTATTGGAAGTTCATTACTACTAATACTCAGTATTCTTTTACCATTTATAGGTATATTTTTTTATTTAGGTATAAATTATCATACTCCTAAACAAGAAGAACCTAATATTATTAACGATACCACTGAAAAAACATACTTATCACTATTAAAAGGAAAGTTTTATACATATACTCATACTTTACCTGCATTTTTAATAATCTTATCAGAAGCTATTCTTGGCGGTTTAACAGGACTATTATTGCAACTTTTACCAATAACTATGAAAGAACTTGGTTTAGCAGTCGCTTTATTTCCATTAGTATCTTCAATTCAAAAAACAGGTGATGTCTGCGGTGGATTGCTGGCTCCATTTATAAAATTAAATGCTCATAGTTTTTTTATAATTGATTATATTATTACCGGAGGTAGTTTTATTGTTATAGGGATTCCTGGAATGCCTGATATCATTAGATTATTCTTTTTGCTAATTTCTTCATTGACTACTGGACTTAGTGGTAATATTTTTGAAAAACTTATGTATCGGTCATTCTCATCACAGGACATGAGTTCTATGCACGCACTTGTTACTTCAACTTTTTCATTATTTTCATTAGTTAGTTATTTCAGCTCCTTTCTTAAAATCTCCACTCTTTATTTATGGATTGGAACTGGAATATTTTCACTAATTATAGGACTAGCTTTGATTATTTATAGCCATCTTAATTCACCCACCATTACAAAATTAAATATTAAAGAAGCAGACTAAATTGTCTGCTCTTTGTTATTTATTCTAGTTTTCCTTGTTAGAAACTACAAAGCCTTTAGGAGTAAGGATGCCATTTTTATATCCTTGGCTAAGATTATCATCGACTGTTATCTTTATATCTTTATTAGTTGTATTAAAATATGCAACAATTTCTTGATTACCGGTACGTTTAACCTCAATAAGTCCATCCTTTGTTACCGATAATAAAATACTGCCTTTACTCAAGGTTTCACTATTATCTAAACGATACTTAATAAGATTATGGACCTTCTTCCAAGTATCTTTATCTTTTTTGCTCCAATCCATTGGCTTACGGCAATCTGGATCATTTCCACCGTTCATTCCCATTTCTGTTCCATAATAAATACATGGACTACCTGGCTGTAAAAACATAAAAGTTAACCCTTGAAGAGCTAATGCTTGATCATCTTTAGCAACTGTCAAAATTCTAGCAGTATCATGGCTATCAAGCATATTCATCATTACTTGATTAGTCATATCACGATACATCATCAATTGATCTGTTAAATGCTCTACTAAATCTTCTGCGCTAGTCTTATTTTTAAAGAAATGATCCTCAATTTGTAAAGTGTAAGGATAATTCATGACTCCAGAAAATTCATCCCCATTAAGCCACGGACGTGCAGAATGCCAAATTTCACCAACAATATAGAAATTAGGTTTAATCTTTACAAGTTCATCATGGAATCTTCTCCAAAAATGATGATCTACTTCATTTGCTACATCTAAACGCCAAGCATCAATGTCAAAATATTTAACCCAGTAAGTCGCAATTTCTAATAAATATTCTTGAACCTCCGGATTTGCAGTATTTAATTTTGGCATATGCTTTTCAAAAGCAAATGTATCATATGGAGCCTCACCTTCTCCTTTTGATGGATCTTTATAAGGTTCAACTGGGAAATAATTAATATGGAACCAGTCTTTAAAGCGTGACTTTTCTCCGTTTTGAACAACATCCCGCCATTGCATTGACTCGTCACCTAAATGATTGAAAACTGCATCCAGCATAATTTTCATTCCACGTTTATGAGCTTCATTTACTAATTTATTAAATAACTCTTTATCTCCAAAATCTGGATCAATATCAAAATAATCAATAGTATCATACTTATGATTAGATGGTGCTTTAAAAATTGGACACATATATAATCCAGTTACGCCCAATTCTTGCAAATAATCTAAATGATCAATTATTCCTTGTAAATCTCCTCCATAAAAATCATCTCGACCAGGATGGTCTTGTGGATTCCATGGTTTTACATTTTTAGGGTCATTACTTTTATCTCCATTAGCAAATCTCTCCGGAAAAATCTGATACCATACAGTCTGCTTGACCCAATCGGGGGTTTTAGTCATATCAATTTCATGTAAATAAGGTCTCTTAAAATATGATCCATCTTCATTAAGATTTTCTTTTGAAAATTCGCTAATCCCACGATCTCCCAAAATAACTTTTGTACCATCTTTACCAACAATTTCAAAAGTATACTTCAAACGATGATATGGTGCTGTTAAAGTTGCAGCCCAATAGTCACTAACTTGACCCCTACCGATTTTTTTTAGTTCAATTTTTTTAACTGATTCAGTAGGCATATAGTTATCTGTATAATATGCAAAAATCTCTGCCACATCATCCTTGCCTGTATGTACACGAACGCGGACATGTTTATTATCTAAAGCAAAACAATCTTCACTTTCAGTTCTATGTCTTAATGCTGCTAATTGCATAATTTTCTCCTTATTCCTTACTTTATTCCTTACTTTGTTTTTTTAGTACAACTCCTGCATAAGGCATCAGTGTTAAATTTCCATTATTTAAATTATATTGACCAGCCTTTAATAATTCGTTATTAAAAACAGTTGGTATTGTCACTTGTTCTTTTTCTGAGCTTAATGAAACAGCTACAATAGCTTCTTCATCACCTAATTTACGCTGATAAATATAGCTTTTTTCATCAGTAGCTAACATATAATAATTTCCATCTTGAAAGAGTGGTTCTTTTTTTAGTGCAATCATTTTTTTATAAAAATTCAATACACTCTCTAAGTTATTCTCTTCTTCTACTACACATGCTTGATCACGTTTTTCGCCATCAAGCCATGGAGTTACGCTACTAAAGCCATGGTACTGTTCATTATTCCAAGGCATTGGACCACGAGCTGGCAATTTATGAGTCTGGCTTGCCATTTCAACAGCATCCTCATAACTTAAACCAGCATCTTGAGCAGCCTGAACAAAGTCTTTTACAGTCTTATCATTAAACTGTTCAACTTTATCAAACTTTAAATTTTGTAATCCCAACTCTTCACCATAATAAATAATTGGAATCCCTCGCTGCAAATACATCAACATTGCTAAACTTTCAGCTTCAACATTATTCTTAGCAACTCTAGTTCTTAAGCGCGCCATATCATGGTTACCCCAGTAGAGTACTGGTCTTGAAATTCCAGCCAAAGTTTGTTGCCAAACCGTTTGATTTTGTTTAAAAGCTGTCATATCTAGCTGTTTAGGTTGATAATTTGCTGGAAAATCTTTATTAACATCATCATCTTTTTCAGTAAAATATCTGAAAGTAATTACACTATCCATCAAGTGATTTCGCTTAGTGGTATAATCTACTGCTAAGTTTACATTTGCACTCGCTGCTTCACCCAGCAATAAACATTCTGGATAATCTTGCTTGATTCTTTCACAAAATGGTCTAAGCCATTCTTGTACTTGTGGTAAATTAGCAAAAAATGGTTCTGCAACTACTGGTTTTGAACTATTATTTTTAGTTGGGTAACTTTGTCTTAAGTCTGCTTTTGCAATATGAATAAATGCATCTAATCTTAAACCATCAATACCTTTTTTGAGCCAATATTCTGCAACTTCTAGCATGGCATGACGAACTTCAGGATTTTTCCAATTTAAATCTGGCATCCGCTTATCAAATAAGTGGAAATAAAATTGACCAGTATTTGCTGGATCGGCTTGCCATACACTTCCGCCAAAAAAGCTTCCCCAATTATTGGGACGTTGATTATCATGTCCAGCAAAAATATAATAGTCACGATAAATACTGTTAGGATCCTTAATTGCATCTTGAAACCATGGATGCTGATCAGAAGTATGATTAAGCACAAAATCCATAATCACATGTATCCCAGCTTGATGAAGATCATGAATCAAATTTTCCATATCTTGCATAGTTCCCATATGTGAATCAATTGCAAAATAATTTGAAACATCATATCCATTATCAACCTGCGGAGAAACAAAAACTGGATTTAGCCATACTGCGTTGATTCCTAATTTCTTTAAATATGGAATTCTTTTTCTGATTCCATTTAAGTCACCAATTCCATCATTATTAGAATCTTGAAATGATTTAGGATAAATTTGATAAATAATTGCGTGATCATACCAATGTTTCATAATTTTTTCCTCCAAATTCAGTCTACCTGAATATAGAAATCGTTTACAAGATTTTTATATATGTTACCGCTATCAAAAAAGATAATACTTATTAAGTATTGTCTCTATCTTGTAGATCCTCTTCTAACTAACGTAGGGTCTATTAAAATTTCTCCTTGAGGCGAGCCAGATTGGTCAATTTTTTGAAGAAGCATTTGAGCAAGCAATTCGCCCATTTCAAAAATAGACTGACGAATTGTAGTTAATTTAGGATTAGATACTTGATCTAAAAACACTCCATCATATCCAATTACTCCAAAATCTTCCGGAACTCGGCCATCCATATCTTGTAGCTGACGCACTACTCCAGTTGCAATTCTGTCTGAAGCACATATAAAGCAGGTATCTTTTTTAAATTCAGAAAAATGCTCTTTAATTAAACTCTGCGCTGAATGGCTATGGTTTGAAATTCGATAAATTTGCGGTATTAGTTTATTCTTTTGCAAAGTGTTAATATATCCAGCTTCCCGTGAATATTCAAAAGCTTCTTTAACATCAATTCCAATAAAAATAATATGTTTATATAATCTCGAAAGTGCATATTCAGTAGCCATTCGAGTTCCAGTTTGATTATCATTATCAACAAAATCAAAACCACGATGATTTTCACCAAATAATACAAAAGGCTTTTTTAAATGATCAAACAATTCATAATTCTTAGTTCGTGCCCCAGTAATTAAATAGCCATCTGCACGTCCTAATTCAATCTCATCACAATTCGTAATCAATTGAAAAGCATAATGTTTTTTTGTAAGTCCTTTGGCAAAACCAAATAATAAATTCATGTAATAAGGTTCAGTAGTATCTATATCTTCTAATGTAACAAACTTTACTACATTACTGCGATGATTGACTAAAGCTTGCGCTACAGTATTAGGGTGATAATCAAGTTTAGTCATTGCAGCCTCTACTAACACTTTTAACTCTTCTGTAACTTGTTCAGGATGATTAATGACTCTTGAAACTGTCATTTTAGAAACATTAGCCTCTTTGGCAACATCAGATAAAGTTACCATATTTTACCTCTTAAACTAAATACATTTTTCTTAATTTATCAATATCATTTTGAGTAAAGCCAAGTTCTTTTTTAAAGAAATTATCTGGACTTCCCCATCCACAACGAATAGTTTCAGTAATGCCAATAATGGCTGTCCCTTCACCTTTTGTGACATTCATTTTAGCAACCATTTTTGAAATTTCATCATTTGATGGTAATTGCTTAGAGACTGCAAAATCGTATAATTGATTCGTTAATAAATAATCACGAGCAATAGTTTCATCATCAACTCCTAATAATGTCAAAATAAGGGCTGCTGTCATTCCGGTTCTATCTTTTCCAGCACTACAGTGAAAAACAAGCGCCTCATCTTCCGGTAATTCCAATAAATAAGCAAAAATTTTACTAAATTCTTCTTGGCTATGGGAATTTAGTAAAACTCTTTGATAAATTTGTCCAATATAATTATCCAAATTAGGAATACGATGAATAAAACGAAATAACTTACTGTCACCTTTATTTTCTCGCGGATCTTCAGAATAAATATGGGCATCAATATATTTAACATTAGGCCAAAGAACATCTGGTGCTGAGATTTGTTCATATTTTGACCTTAAATCACAATCAACAGTAACTTTCATTCTAGTTAGTTTTATTTTGTCATTAAATGATAAAGAACTTAGAGAATCTGAACGATAAATTTTGTTCCATTTTACAGTTTGACCATCTTTATTTTTATATCCACCTAAATCACGAAAATTTAACGGACCATCTAAAGCAACGATTCTATCATGTGCCATCTTATTTTCCACCTTCTTTTTGAAACCGTTAACATACAAAACTATTATACCATTTTCCCTATTTATCAATATATTTATAAAACTAGATTTATATACTATTCACTATGTGCAAAAACTCTAGTTGCTTTAACTGCTCTCTTCCAACCATCATAGAGATTCTTTCGAACTTGGTCATTCATTTCAGGATTAAAGGTTTGTCCTACAATAAAAATACTCTTTAATTCATCAATATCTTGCCAATATTTAACTGCAAGTCCTGCTAAAAACGCCACTCCCATGCCAGTTGTTTCTAGTACTTTTGCACGTTCAATCTTAGTATTTAAAATATCTGACTGAAATTGCATTAAATAGTTATTATTAGATGCCCCACCATCAACTCGTAAAGTTGGAATTTTAATACCAGAATCATTTTGCATAGTATCAACTACATCCCTAGTTTGATAAGCAAGAGATTGCAAAGTAGCTTTGATTAAGTCATTATTCGTTGTTCCACGTGTAACACCAAAAATAGCTCCTCTTGCTTCAGAATCCCAATATGGTGCACCTAACCCAGTAAACGCAGGAACTACATAAACTTCATTTTCAGATTTTGACTTTAAAGCTGCTTTTTCAGAATCTGGAGCTGACTTAATCATCTTCATTGAATCACGCAACCATTGAATAGCACTTCCTGCAACAAAAACTGATCCTTCTAAAGCATAGGTAATTTTTCCATTAATACCATAAGCAATCGTAGTCAATAAGTTATTATTTGATTCTGTTGGCTTTTCTCCTGTATTCATTACAATGAATGAACCAGTTCCATAAGTGTTTTTCACCATACCTGGCTTTAAGGCAAGTTGACCAAAAAGCGCTGCTTGTTGATCACCTGCCATTGCTGCAATGGGAACTTCACCACCAAAGAAAGTATAGGGCTTAGTATAACCATAAACTTCGGAATTAGACTTTACGTCGGGGAGGATTGCTCGGGGAATATTCAAAAGTTTTAAAATATCTTCATCCCAATCAAGATCATGAATATTAAAAAGCATTGTTCTTGATGCATTACTATAATCAGTTACATGAACTTGACCATCAGTCAGTTTCCAAAGAAGCCAAGTATCAATTGTGCCAAAAATTAAATCACCTTTTTCTGCACGCTCTTGTGCTCCTTCAACATGATCTAAAATCCAACGAATTTTTGTGGCACTAAAATATGGATCAATGATTAAGCCGGTTTTTTTGCGGATCATTTCGCTATAACCATCACGCTTTAGTTTTTCTGCTAAAGCAGTAGTTTGACGTGATTGCCAAACTATTGCATCATAAATTGGCTTACCTGTTTTTTTATCCCAAATTACTGTTGTTTCACGTTGATTCGTAATACCAATAGACTCTATTTGATCTGGACGAATACCTGACTCAATAAAGCAAGTGGCAATCGTTGTTTGTACTGCTGTCCATATTTCCTCTGCTTTATGTTCTACCCAGCCAGGTTGTGGGAAATACTGAGGAAACTCCTTTTGGGCTGAAGCTACTTCTTTTCCCTCATGGTTAATAATCATAGCTCTAGTTGAAGTGGTTCCTTCATCAATAGCCATTATGTATTTTTCTGACAAAATAATCCCTCCAAGAAAACGTTTTCTAATTAAGTTTAATAGAATTTATCATATAAAAAAAGTCTTTTCCCTGTTTTTTCTACTATTATTAGTTATACTACTCTTATATATAGTAAAAACTAAAAACGGAGGGTAATTATGGAGCAAGAACCAATTGCAGTAACAATTGCAGGGAATGATAGTGATGGTAGTGCAGGAATGCCAGCTGATCTCCATTCTTTTTATGCAAGAAACGTTTATGGAATGGGACTTATGACTGCAGCTGTTGCAGGGAATACCACTGGAATTTACGCCCAACAAATAATGCCAGTTGACTTTATTCAAAAGCAATTTGATGTTTTGGCAGAAGATTTTAATATTAAGGCCGCTAAAACTGGAATGGTTGCTGATTCTGAAATTATGAATTGCGTTGCTGACAACTTAGAAAAATATGACTTTGGTAAAATTGTCATTGATCCAGTAATATCAACTAAACATGGTAATACCTTGATGGATGATGACTCGTATAATACTTTCATTAAGCGACTTGTTCCATTAGCAGATGTAATTACACCTAACTTTTATGAACAAAGAAAACTTACTGGACTTGAGTTAAACACTCTTGATGAAGTTAAAAAAGGCGCACATTTACTACAAGAAATGGGTGCTAAAAATGTTCTGATGAAAGGGCGCCATGATTTAGATAATCAAACAGAAGTAACTGATTTATTATTAACTGAAGATGGAAAGTTCCATACTTTTACTAAGCCTTATTTTAAAACTGACCGCGTAAATGGAACTGGTGATACTCTTTCAGCAGTAATTGCAGCTGAACTTGCGAAAGGTAATTCAATTTTAAATAGTGTAAAGATTGCCAAAGACTTCACTTATGATGCTATTTCTCACCCAATTGAAGTCGGTTCTAAATGGGGACCAATTAACCATATGGCAGCTCAGAAAGAAACCGAAGAATAAAAATAACTGCTTCCAAAAAAGGAAGCAGTTTTTGGTTCATTATGTTTGATATTAAAGACGTTTGGGTCCATAGTGAGAGTGAATAAGTAATTGAGAATATGGATGAAAAGAGGCGCATCACTATGAATCCAATCTTTGGTGCTATGCTATGGGCATTAATAGTTGTCTTTATTATCGTAGGTGGTAGATGGCTCTATACAAGTAATAGAAACAAACCATTTTTTAAATTGATTAAGAATGATGTTGTCAAAAGAAAAAAAGAAATTCGTGGTCTATATATTTCAAGTTTATTAACAGTTTTTATTGGATTATTGATGATTTCAATGATTTATTATCAATTCAACGTTGATTCGTTTGCGGAATACTTCTTTGGCTTCTGTTGTGTCTTTATTGGGATTGCTACAACACTAATTTTGATGAAAGAAACTAAGAATGATACCAATTAACCAATTCATTGCGAATTGTTTTTTTTGTTTTGACTTTTTTGCAGAGGTGCAAGATTTCGTTAATCTAATTTGAAGAGAATTGCTTTCTTAAGTTATAATGCAAATAATTTAAGAAAGGAGATCCGTGATCAATAAATTAATGCAAAAAATATTCAGAATTATCTTAATTATCTTAGCTATAATCGGATTAATTCTATCATCTATTACTTTGTCTATTTTTATTCAAAGTAATACCACCAATTTTTCCAAAAATGATTATTTATTTTCTGTTTGTTTATTTTTGCTATTTTAATTCTATTTAAGAAATTATCATTAAATTGCTTGATAATAAATATTTTAATTATGATTATTACAATAACTTTTAGTTTCAATTTCCTTCTATTGCAATAATTTATACTTATTTTCTTGCATACGATGTACTATCGTCTTTAATTTGCATTTATTATTTGAAAAATAATACCCAAAATGAAAATAATTAAATATCTACTTCAAACAATTACTGTAATTTTTTTAATCTTCATTACTTCAATTACAGCGATAAATCTATCTGACTATATTAATTCTGCAAATATCATAGGAATTAAAGATTTTATCATTCCCATAATAGGTCATGTTGTTGCTATATTAGTACTAATTTTTGAGTTAATTTTTACTTTTAAAAAGCAAAAATTTAATAAGGTAATTGTTATACTTCTTACATTAGTTGTTTTAACTGCAGTAGGATTATATTTACCAATTGGCTGGGGCCCGGGATTATTGAATTATAACTTTATTGTACTGGGGTTAATTTTACTTTTAAAAATTCTGAAGGAAAAAACATGTCAATCAAAATCTTAAAATTCATACTTTTAATTTTAGATATTGTTATATCTGGATTTATTTTTATCAACTTATTATTTTCATTAGGTTCCGGAATACATAGTAATGTTGACTTAATTCGTTATGTGTTTTTAGGACTAGTAGCAATATTATTACTAGCTTTGCCAATATTAAACTTCTGCAAAACTCAACTACGTACAAGTTTAATTTTATTAATTATTGGAATTATTTCAGCATTTATTGCTTGGAATCCAATGATCTCTACTTTTGCAATAATTAATTTTGTACTCATTGGAATTATTGCTTATTACTCGAAAGGACTATCTAAATGAAAAAGAAAGTCTTTGCAGGTATTACAACAATTGCACTAACTTCAGCATATGATGTTTTGAACCTAAATGTTGTGACCCACCTAATTTCAACGTTTATCCATTAACAAAAAGAAGCGCGAATTATTTCGGGCTTCTTTTATTTTGAGCTACATCCTTGCACAATAATGCAAGTTCATTTGCATATTCTGAATAACCTACTTCGCCCAGCAGTGAAGTAACTTTTTCCATTTTTTGAACTGCAAAATTATCCCCTAATTGATAATTAAGTAGATTATTTAGGAAAGACAATTTCACTTTTGCATACATTAAGTATCGCGGAATCTCCAAATTCTCTAATAGTATTTTTGCTTTTTTAGCTAAAACTATACTTGTCTTAATAAGTTTTGTATAAGCATTAAGTAAAGCTATAATCATGCAATTTTTTCTTTTGGCATCTACATTTGAGATTTCATCTATAGCAATAACTATACTTTTCATATATTGAAAAATTCTCTCATTATCTATAACTTCTACTACATTTCCAAATGCTCTACTGTAATATTCATTCCAACTTTGAACCCTATCAAAAATCGAATATAATTCTGCTTTCAACTTATTAGAAAGAATGCTTTTATTAGTCAAATCTTGATACATGCAACAAATCGTTACTACTAAAAACAAATCAAGTTCTTCTGTAGTATTTTCATAATTTTTAAGCTGAGTTTGAGCTAATCCATATAGTCCTCTACTATCTTTTTCTGAATATAGTTTTTTCAGTTTTTCAAAAATTACATTCCTCTTTTTATTAGCATTTGTTTTTGCAATCATAATGAATTCGTCAGGATACATATTTATTTTCTTCAAAAGCTCAATTACATTACCAAAATACATATCACCTTTGCCATTTTCCCAACGTGATAAGGTCGCTGCATCAACAATTCCGCTCGAAGCTTGGCTTAAGGTTAAACCATGTTTTTTGCGTAACTTTTTATAAGTATTTCCGTATATATCGATGTTATCTACTTCTTTCTTTGTCTAAGAACTTTGCTAAAACAATTATAATATAGTAAGATGTAAGATGTAAGACGGTTTGCTATATTTTGAAAGGATGATTTATATGGATTCATTAACTGGACATGTTTCTCAAAAAGGACAAATTGTTATTCCTGTAAAGATTCGCAAATTATTAGGTTTAGAAAAAGGAACCAAAGTTACCTTTGAAGTAAAAGATAACTCCGTTACTATTAAAAAATTACCAACAGCATTAGATTGGGCAAACTTGGTAGATCAACTTCCAAGTGAAAAAGTTGATTTCGATAAAAATGGAAATTATGATCCTAAAAAATCACCTAATTTCCATGAATGGATGACAAATGAATGAAAGCAATGGATATTTATATAGCAGATGTTCCTTTTGATGATATAGATAAAAGTAAAGTTAGACCTGCTTTAGTAGTTAAGGTTTCACAAAATCGAGTGAATGTTTTCAAAATTACCAGTAAATATAAAAATAAATCTAATGTTATTAAGCAACTATATTATCCTATAAAAGAATGGAAATCTGCAGGATTAAGCCACCCATCATATGTTGATACACATAGAACATATAATTTACCACAAGAAAAAATTTTTGCAAAAAAGCCCTTAGGTAAATTATCAGATATTGACAGAATTCAATTATTTGAATTCATTCAAGCTAAATTAGGAGAGCAAAAAAGACAAAAATAATTTCTCTTTCCTTTGATTAACTGGCTACTTGTAGGTACAATAAAAAGAGTTAATTATAGAAATCAAGGGATATAAAAATGAACGAAAAACTAGTTAAGATTGCATATTTATACGAAGATTTAATGAACACCTATGGAGATTCTGGAGACGTTAAAATTTTAAGTTTTTTATTGAAAAATCAAGGCTATGATACTCAAGTTGATAACATTTCACTTGGAGACGACTTTGATGCTTTTGATTATGACTTTGTCTTTTTTGGTGGTGGTCAAGACTTTGAACAGACTGTTGTTGCTAAAGACTTACCACGTCATAAAGTCACTTTAGACAAATATGTTAACGATGGTAATCCAATGCTCTGTATTTGCGGCGGCTACCAATTAATGGGAAGTTACTACAAGACTAACTCTGGTGTAACTATTAAGGGACTTGGAATTTTACCACTCCATACTGTCTTCAAAGCTGATAAACGTATGATTGGTGATACTAAGTATCGAACTGAATGGGGAGAAGTTACTGCCTTTGAAAATCATTCAGGTCAAACTTATTTTGATAATACTGATAAACTACATCCCTTAGGTGAAATGATTGAAGGTTACGGCAACAACCCTCAAGATGGTGTTGAAGGTTTACGTTATCGCAATTTCATTGGTTCATATTCACATGGTCCGCTTCTTAAGAATGTTAACGTTGCAAATGCTATTGTTGAAATGATCTTACAGCGCCATGATGAACGCATTAACAATGCTCAAGAAAAAGCAGAATAATACAAAAATCACGAAGCAAAATGCTTCGTGATTTTTAATTTTCTTCAAGTTTAGATTTATTTTTCTTCTTAGGAGTAATATTTAATGCCATTGCAGCCAATACAACTAAAATTGAACCAACCCAATCCATTGGCTTCATTACTAACCCAAAGCAAAGCACTGACCCAATAGTTGCAGAAAATGGTTCAAATGCATCAAGCAAGCTAGCAGTTGAAGCTTTAATGAACCTAAGTGAATTAGTCATCAGTTGAAATGGAATCAAAGTCCCAATTACAATTACGCACCCTGTATAAAACCAAACTTCAGGTGTATTTGGAATTTTGGGCCAAGAGGGATGAACTATCATTAAGCAGATTCCAGCAGAAAGCAACCCCCAGCCAGTAACTACTAAACTAGAAACTCGTTTTAAAACATTAATTGGAATTAAAGTATTAGTTGCAACTCCAACTGCAGAAAGTAAACCCCAGAATAAGACTTCAGGAGTAATTGCAAAGGTGTTGAACTTTCCATGAGTCGCAAGAAGTACTACCCCAAGAAATGCAACAATCGCTGCAACTATGTCAATAGTGCGCATAACTTGTTTTTTTGTAATTGCTAAATATGCCATTACAAAAAATGGTCCTACAAATTGTAAAATTGTTGCAATTGAAGCATTTGCTTTAGCAACTACAATAAAATAAAACAATTGTACTGGTAATAATCCAAAAACTCCATAGGCTATAATTACCCATGCATCATGTTTATTTGTCATTGTTTTAAATGGCTTTTGTTTAACTAGTCCTGCCACAATCAACAAAATAATTCCTGAAGTTACCATTCTGATTTGTGATAACCACATTGGCGTAATACTTGGACTAGTATCAAATAAAGCTTTCGCAAAAAGACCAGAAATCCCCCACATAATGCAAGCAAGAGCAGCCATTGCTGCCCAAAAACGGCGCTGTTTTTTTGAATCCATCTAATTCCTCCTCATTTTCAACAATATTAATCATAACATGCAAACTATCTAATAATAGGTAGCTAGTTTAATCTTCTAGATTTTCAGCATTTTGAATTTTAGATTTAGGTACAATATTTAACGCCATCGCTGCCAAAACAATAAGAATTGAGCCAAACCAATCAATTGGTTTCATTATTAAGCCAAAGCATAATACTGATCCAATCGTTGCTGCAAGTGGTTCAAAAGCATCAAGCAAGCTAGCAGTTGAAGCTTGAATGAATCTAAGTGAATTAGTCATCAGTTGAAACGGAATTAAAGTTCCAATCACAATTACCCCAGCAGTGTATAACCATACTCGCGGTTCATTTGGAACATGCGGCCAAGAGGGATGAACTATCATTAAGCAGATCCCAGCAGAAAGTAACCCCCAACCTGTTACTACTAAACTTGAGATTTTGCGTAATTTTAATACATGAATCGGAATTAAAGTATTAGTTGCTACACCAATGGCTGATAAAAATCCCCAGAACAAAGTATCAGGTGTTAGTGCTAAATGAGTAAAATTACCATGCGTTGCTAAGAGTACTACACCAACAAAAGCTGCAAGTGCTGCAATTGCATCAAGTCTTCTAATAATCTGTTGACGACGAAGTGCTAAATATGCCATTACAAAAAATGGTCCCACAAACTGTAAAATTGTTGCAATTGAAGCATTTGCTTTTTGTACAACTATAAAATAAAAAAGCTGAAATGGAACCAATCCAAAAATACCATAAGCAATAATTTCTACAGCATCACGTTTATTAGTCATCGTTTTAAGTGGCTTTTGCTTAAAAATTGCCGCTGCAATAATTAAGATAATACCCGATACGACCATTCTGACTTGCGTTAACCACATTGGCGTAATTGCTGGACTCAAATTAAACAAAGCTTTTGCAAAAAGACCTGATATTCCCCACATAACGCAGGCCACTGCGGCTAGAAAAGCCCAAAGCTGACGCTGTTTTTTCGTAACCATTTTTTATCTCCCAAACTTAAGTGAATACCTAATTTTAACATTTTAAAATTAAGAAAAAAGCTAAAAATAAAAAAGCCTGAGAAATTATTTTTCTCAAAGCTTTTTAAAACTATCTTACTGTATATACCTTTTCTTTTCCAAATGGTTCTTCTTTAATATAAACCTTCCATTTACCGGAAAATTTAGCAGCACTTATAGAATACTTATATGGACTATCTAATTCATCATATTTGCCTAGATGAATATTATTTTTTCGAAATAATATTTTATTCTTTTTCAAAGTTTTTTTAGTAGAAAATGAACTTTGATAATCATAAATAGTAATAAATTTTCCGTTAATTTTAACTGCATCAAAATCTATAGGTTCATATCCTTGTTGATTTGTAACTTTTTGCATTTGTTGTAATGCAATTGCTTTTTGATTCTCTAAATATATATCTTGGCAAGTATTAAAAATGCAAAATAATATAAATATCCAAACAGGAGATGTTAACAAAATCAACAGTACTTTACGTGGTTTTATAGTTTTCATAGATATTTAGTATGTTGCAACCTTATATGGTGCATATGTATTATTAAAAGTATTAATTAAAGCTTTAGGCATTACATATGTTAATCCCGCTGACCATGTTCCAATAACATTATAATTACCTGAACCATAATAAAATGATTGCCATACTAACTTAGAACAATAATTTGGATCAAAGCTTCTTAAACTAGGAGTAATTTTATATGTTATATATCTATTTTTAGTTTTAGAGTGCGTACTACTCCAAAATTTATAATCAGCATAATTTGCAACTTTAGAACTCATAATTTGCAACTTTAGAACTCATAGTTTTATTTTTAGGACGCCAAATCTGAATTTTTGCTTTACCATGATTGCACCATTTATCTATCCATTGGCTTTTAGTTTTCTGACTATTATTATTAGGTATTCCTGTAACCAACCACTTTACAACATTATATCCACCTGGCATTTCTAAAATATAATTATCAGTTGTAGCTATTGCCGCATGTCCCACTGCTCCACCAACTAATAAAATATCTCCTTTTTTTACTTTACCCATAAATTTTGCTCTCCGCAATGTGGTATATAATGATAAAAATGGTGAATATATCTCTTCATCATTATCAGACTTATCATTTGCAAAAGGAGAAGAACCATCTGGCATAGCACCATAATTATTATCTTGGGCAAAGTATTCTTCAAAATCGATAGTATTATTATCAATATCTAGATACATATCTTTAGCTTGATCATAAGCTGTTAAAAAATCTGAATAATTATAAGTAGATTTTTGTATTTTACCGTCACGTATTCCCTGATTATATAGATTTAAAGCTTCTGAATTATCAGAACTAGGGGAAGCAAATACATTTCCACTACTAGTAATTAATATTATTATATTCAGTATTATGCTTGCTATTAATTTGTTTAATTTCATATATTTACTCCTTTGTAATTTATATCAATATAATAATACTTAGTTTACAAAAAATAAAGTGCTTTCATTGAATTTAAATAAAAAAGCCTGAGAAATTATTTTTCTCAAACCCTACACTAAAACTCTAAATATTCCTATCACTACTGCCACTAATACATATCTTATCCAATTAGGCAATCTATACATTGGCAGTCCCACTAACACTATCCACATAATAATAAATCCAGCCAATATTTCCAAGGAAATAATCCAGTTTCTACTATTATAAAGAAACATATGAATTATAATTACTGGTATTAAATATTCAAAAAAATTTTTATCAAATGCTTTCCATCTTTTGACAAAACCTACTTTTCTAAAATGCAAAAAACTCTCTATTGAATCTGCCTCACTTCTTGCAAAAATAATAGAAGCATAATCAAAGAAAATAACATTTGCATTTAACAAAGCTACTCTTAAAGGCCTACTAATTAAACCAAAATTAACCACTTGCATCTTATTCAAGGTCAATTCTGGTAAGTTTATCCTAGCTAAAAATAATATTAAAGCTGTAATAAATGCATAAATCCAAAATCCGCGCCTTCTATTCACCTTCCAAGACTCCATTTACTAACTTTAATTCTTTATCATACTTAAGATTTGGAATGTCATCATGATTAGCAATAATTACAGCCCGATTTTGCTTTTTCAATTCTTCTAATATTTCTACAAAAACTGCAATTCCTTCTTTATCAATTCCGCGAGTTGGTTCATCAAGTAAAACAATATTCTGCTTTTCCATGATTGCTTGAATAATACCAAGTTTTTGACGCATTCCAATTGAATACTTACTGACAGCCTGTGAATCATCTGGATCAAGCGATAGACGCTTCATTAACTTGCGTACGCGATCTTCATTATAATTATGATTAAGTTCGGCCAAGAATTTCATATTCTCAAGACCTGCTTCATATTCAAGAAAGCCTGGATTTTCAATAAGTGCGCCAATTACATCTCCATCATCAATATTAACTGTGCCACTATTTTGCTTTAAAATTCCAGTAATAATTTTAAAAATCGTCGACTTACCAGAACCATTTTTTCCTATAATATGAAGTCGCTCTCCGGGTTGTAATTCAAAGGATACATCTTTTAGGACTTCTTTTTTGCCAAACTTTTTATTTAAATTCTCAACTTTTAACATACTTTCTCCTTAATAATAAATATGGTGGATTGCTTGATATAATGGATCGAAGATAATGCTATACTTAACCATTAATATTGGCCGTTCTAAGTTATAGTGATATAGCAGCGTTACAAGTAGTGCAAAAACAAATGCCAAATATGGATACGGCATACTATAAGCTGCTATCATAATTAGCATTACGATAAGCATTAATAGCATATGCATTACTAATAGAAGTAATCCCACGCGCCAATCTCCAACTTGAAATAATTTCGTCCGATGAATCAAGCAATATGGAATCAATAGACAACTCCAAAAAATAAACCAGTCCAATAATACTAATTTAAATAATTTTAAAATAGTTTCATTAGTCTTATTACGTACTTCAATCATATTTCTAATTGGACGAAGTCGTAGAATCTGAGTAAAAACAATCAAATAGACTGCAGTTTGAAAATATAATGAGATACCATGTTTATATAAAAACGCATATGGAATTTCAACCATATCATCATGTTGATTACTAAAGAAAAAGCTAGCAACTAAACCAATTCCAGCTATCCAAAGAAGTGTCTGTTTAAAGTATTTCTCTGTCTTATCTTGCATTAGGCACCTCGCAATTGCTTCTTATACCATAATTTAATTAATAAAAATGAAACAGATGCATAAATTATGGCAATTATTATCCAAGTTAAAGGTAATCCTAATGGTGGGAATTGGCTATGTATAGAAACTTGACCTGGTGCTATCAAATTAAATATTGTAGTTATATTAGCTACAAACACAGTAATTGAATTAATTGGAAATAAAGCAAAGAATAGCATTAACGCTAATCCTACAACAGCTCCTGAAATTAGGTAAATAGCATTTTTCTTAATAAATAATCCTATTGCAAAAATTAGTACTGCAAATATTCCCCAACCAACGGAAGAAGTAATCAAATATGCAATTAAATGAATCAAACTATTACTTGTAAAATGGGGTCGTTGACTTACTACTAGACTATTTGAAGTAAAAGCAAACGGAGAATAAAACCAATTAATTAACACTATTTCATAAAGCTGAACACCCAATGCAAAAACGCTAGCAAATGAAAAAACATGTAAAACTGATGTCTGTAAATATTTTTTGTAGCCAATTCTCTGAATTATGTTAGTGATACCATTATTATTCTTAATGAAAATAATATAAAATGAACTGAATACTGGTATTAAAAGTAATGGCATCATACTTGTAATAAATCCGTCATCCGCAAACCCAAATGGCTGTACACCAAGAAACATGTATATTCCATTATCCACATCGAACTTTAACCCAGGACGGAGTTCTTCTTTAATAGCAGCTAATACCATATAAGTCGTTAATACAAAATATATTAATGCCCCTATTACAATTATCTTTTTTGTTCTTTTTGTCATCCCTTTTTCCTCTTTCATTAAGTACAAAAAGAGATCTTACTAAGATCTCTTATCGCTTATTATTTTCGATCTGAACTGAAGTGAAGTTTTACGCGGGTCTCATTAGGTTCAAATGTTTGAGAGCGTACATCTGAATAGTAATAGTAATTACGTTTTCCAGAATTATTATCAGCATGTGTAGTTCTATCTTTATATAAACCAACCCAAGAAGATCTACCAGAGGCATGACTATTAATTAATCGAACATTATATCCTAATACAGCTGGTAAAGCATCCCCATTAAAAGAAGCAACATTAGAGTTAGTAGTTTTTAAGTTAGGATCACCATAAGAGCTCCATGATCCACCAGCTCCTACATTTACTTCTGTAATAGTCCAACTTGAAGCACTAGCAACTGCAGTACCACCTAAAGTCAATGCCAAACCCAATGCAGCAACAGACTTAGCTACAATCTTTTTCTTTGAAAATAACATATCTTTCCTCCAAAACGAAATCTTACTTCATTACTTGATTTAATATTAGAATTCAAGTAATATCTTTAACTACTAAAAGAACTTCATCGGTACCATTGTAAATACCGAAAATAAACTTTCAACAAATTTATTCAAATCGAAAGGACCTCCTCAATGATTAAAAATGAAATTGGTAAAAAATTTAGAGAACTTCGAGAACTACAAAACATAACCTTAACTAAAGCTACTCAAAATATTGATAATCTCTCTGTATCAAGAGTTTCACATTGGGAAACCGGTGATGGAGAAATACCTTTATCAAAATTAAATCAGCTCTTATATAATATCCATATCTTACCTAGTGAATTTGAAAATTGGACAAAATTACGTCCAGAGAATCAACTAATAAATAATCTTCAAAAAGCTTTTATTGAAAATGATTTAGATTTAATTTTGTCATTATCAAGATCACAGTTAGATATGTACAAAAATACTAATAAAAACGAAGATTTATTTTTGGCTGCTACTGGCTACAATTTATACTTCCAAATAACACAAAAAAATTTGCTTTCTACAAATTATCAACAAAAGCTCTACATCGCTTTAAGTAATGTAGACTTCTGGAGCCAATATTACATAAGTATTTTCAGTAATACTCTTGATCTCTTGGATTCAAATTTTGTTTATAGACTTTCTTGCTCCATAACCAATAACTTTTCCACTATTCAAAAGTTAGGATTAGAAACTGAAATTTATGCTACTACTTCACTCTTAAATGCATTAAACATGCTAACCTTAAAAGAAACAACTTTAGCACAGAAATTATTAACTAAAATCAATAAACTACCCTATTCTGCTTTTAACACTGATTCAAGTTTAAGAAAAAAATTTCTATCTCACATATTGTCCTATCAAACTAACAATAATAAGAATGATTACAACATAGCTAACTCTATTTCTAATTTAGCTTCATTAATTGATCGAGATAATCTCGCAAAAGAGCTAAAGTTGACATTATCTAAAGTTCAAAACTCCTCCAAATAATTCACTCTTACAAGTATAAAGAAACGTTTTTCTATATCTACCAAAGTTGCGCGAGACGCAACTTTTTTACACATAAAAAGACGCATCCCTCACGATGCGTCTTCTTCATTATCTTCTTTATTTTGCTTCATCCAATACCAATTCATCCAAGCTTGTACCACTCCATAAACAAGATACATTAAATACAGTGGCCATGCTCCATGAAGTATTGCCCAGGAAATAATCGTCCCAATTAAGATGATTATATCTAAAACTAAAACTATCTTTTCTAAATTTTTAATTAGTCCAACTATTCCTGACAAAATAATCACAGCACTAAATGTAAGCAACCAATAATTGCTGCTATCAAGTCCTGTGCCAATTACCTGACTAAATAATAAAAGCGCGATAATCATGAAGAATACGCGCAAAGACTTTTCTAATTCTTTCATTATAAATAAACTATTGTTCCTTACTTATTACAAATGGACTCAACACACCACTAGCTAAGCCATAAACGAAATACCATGTATAAATATCACCTTGATCTGGATGACGAATCCAAAGAATAAATGCCATCACAGCTAAAAGCGCTCCTAAAAATAAAGTTGAAACCATATGTCTATTAGCTAAAAAACTAACTGCTGTTCCAAGCGTAATCAATAATAATAGACTGAAGATAACTACAATTACTGGTCCTTTTGCCTCTATATTTACATCTAGTAATGAAGCTCCATTCATTAATTGCCAAACTAAGAATCCTGATAGTGCAATTCCCACTAAAAACACTAGAATACGAACTACCATTGAAACAAACTTCTTCATATAGCTTCTCCTTCACATAAATATTATGACAACTATAACTGATTTTTCTTACATACTCAAGTGTTCACCAAAATTCTAATTTTTGTCCAATTATCTTCTAAATTTTTTGCATATTAAAAGAGAGGTCAGATGGGGACTAAACCATTCAACCTCTCGGATTAGGAAACTTTATTAAATTCGAACTACTGTCAGAATATATTTATATCTATATCACTTATTAAGATTACTTATTAAATTTCTTGTAGTTCTTGATGTAACGCTTTGCTACACCCATCATGTGAACACTGATCTTGCTATCGTCATTCTTTAAGCCACTAAAGCTTACACCGAAGTATTTAGTCTTAGCGTCAAAGCCGTTTGATGAACGAAGACCTAACAAGTCGCCTGCGTGTTCCCATTCAGTGTAACGAGAAGCATTGTTGTAATCACTTTCGTTACCGTAGAAACCGCCGAATACCATTTGCTTTACGTTAAAGTAAATTTGATTCTTAAGAGCGGCCATTGAACGAGTTTGACCATGCCAATCACTGCTGATAGGAAGACCAGCTTCGTCTTCATATACTTGACCTACAGAGGAATTAAGACCTGATTGTTTTGCAGCACGTTGAATACCTGCTACATAGTGGTCTGAATCCCAGCATGAACGGTTATTGTTGTAGTATTGTGCAGCAGTACGATCTGCAAACTTCAACGCACCCTTTCTGTAGGTCCAGTTCTTCTTACCCATTTGACGACGGGCAGAATTGATTAAGTTCATAGTGAAGTGACTAAGTTCAACTTTGTCACTCCATGATAAGTTAGTTACATTAACAATCTTAGCTCTGTCTGAAGCATCTGTATCGATCCAGTTGTTGCTCTTCATACCGACCATAGAACCCTTAATCAACTTGTTCTTATCACTTTGAGAAAGGCGTCCTTTGTTAGCCTTCAAAACTCTAGATTTGCTGTAACCAGCTTTCTTAGCACTTGACATGCTAATAGTTGCTGCTTGAGCTGAAGCATTAGTCCCTACTTCATTACTCATCATAACACTACCGCCAAATAATGCAGCTGCAATTCCAAATACTGCTAAAAATTTTACGTTCTTTCTCATTTTCCTAATCCCCTAATCTACTAAATATATAACCATTTGCTATGTTTTTTTGAATTGAATTCGAAGTAGTCAATTTCGTCATCAACTCAATTAGTCCTTTACGTCTCTTCATTTATAAGGATAGCAGGGTTTAAATAATTGTCTACCCGCGAATAGGTTAAATAACACCAGTATTTAATATATAACCTTAGTTATTTTCTACCCATGCAATAAGTCAAGTTCCATAATAGGCGTTATAGAATAAAAATCAGATAAATAATTTTATGTTTTTTTATTTTTCTTCAAAATATATAAAAAAATATATTACTATAACCAAAGTTATAATATACAAAATCATATTTTCTAAAAATAAACCTTGTTATATAAGTATTTTTACTTATTTTAGTAGTCAAACCCATTTTTATACATAATACAAATAAATTTTTTATTTATCTTCGCTTGTTATCTTATTTTCTATCCCATGATATATTTCAGTTTCTTAGCAGATATCTTTGTTATCTTTTTCCTATTTTTTATAGTAGAAAAACAAAAAAGACCTTTTCAGGTCTTTTTACCATCTTATTCTAAGCCTAGCTTTTTAAAAATGTCGTCCACATGACGTAAGTGATAATGATAGTCAAAAGCATCATCAATATCACTTTCAGACAAGTAGTTCATAATTTCGCTATCTTCAACTAACTTTCTAAATGAAGTTTGTTCATTCCAAGACTTAGCGGTTAATTTTTGTACCATATCATAAGCCTTTTCACGAGAAAGACCAGCTTCATCAATTAGTTTAAGAAGTACACGTTGCGAATAAATCAAGCCATAAGTACGATCCATATTCTTGAGCATTGTCTCTGGAAATACATCCAAGTTAGTAAGAATACGGTTAAAACGATTAAGCATGTAATCAATGCCAATTGTAGCATCTGGCAAAATAACACGTTCAGCACTGGAGTGAGAAATATCACGTTCATGCCATAAAGTTACATCTTCATAAGCTGTTACGATTTCACCACGAAGAACTCGAGCCATCCCGCATAAATTTTCTGAACCAATCGGATTACGCTTATGAGGCATTGCAGATGAACCCTTTTGACCAGCACGGAAATGCTCTTCTACTTCATGAATTTCGCTTCTTTGCAAACCACGAATTTCAGTGGCCCAATTTTCAATACTAGTTGCAATCAAAGCAATCGTAGCAATGTATTCTGCATGTAAGTCTCGTGGTAAAATTTGACTAGTAATTGGCTGTTGAGTAAGACCTAGTTGTTTCATTACACTAGTTTCAACTGCTGGTGGAACATTTGCAAAAGTTCCTACGGCCCCAGAAATTTTTCCACTTTCCACACCTTTTGCAGCATGTTCAAAGCGTTCGATATTACGATTGATTTCTGCATACCAGCGAGCAAGTTTAAGACCAAAAGTAGTTGGTTCAGCTTGTACCCCATGAGTACGTCCCATTTCAACCGTATTTTTATATTTAATTGCTTTTTCAGCAATAGTTTTTTTCAAAGCTGCTAAGTCTTGACGGATGATTTCATCGGCTTGCTTTAAAATATAGCCTTGTGCAGTATCCACTACATCAGTTGAAGTAAGACCAAAGTGGACCCACTTCTTTTCATCGCCTAAGCTTTCTGAAACAGTTCTAGTAAAAGCCACTACATCATGATGAGTAATTTCTTCAAGTTCTGCCACACGTTCAACTGTAAAACTTGCATTTTTTGCAATTTTTTCTGCATCTGCTTCTGGAACTTCCCCAAGGCTAGCCCAAGCATTAGTTGCTGCAATTTCAACCTTAAGCCAAGCAGCATATTTATTTTCAAGTGACCAAATTTTGCCCATTTCAGGACGAGTATAACGTTCTAACATAAATTAAATTTCCCAAGGATTCTTCAAAACGATAGTTTGTTCACGATCTGGTCCAACTGAAACAGTTACCAATGGAACACCTACTAATTCTGATACACGGTTCAAGAACTTTTTAGCATTTTCTGGTAATTCTTCCCAAGTCTTTACACCAGTAATGTCTTCTTCCCATGCAGGAAGTTCTTCATATACTGGCTTACATCTATAAAGTTCCTTAAGACTTGCTGGGTAGTAATCAATCTTTTCGCCATCAAGTTCATAAGCTGTACAGATCTTAATCTTGTCAAAACCGGAAAAGACATCAAGCAAATTAAGACTTAAAGCATTAATTCCTGCTACACGCTTTGCATGACGAAGAGCAACTGAGTCAAACCAACCAACTCTACGTGGACGACCAGTAACAGTACCATATTCATGAGCAATATCACGAATTTTATCGCCAGTTTCATCTAATAATTCAGTTGGGAATGGACCTTCACCAACACGAGTAGTATAAGCTTTGCAGACACCAATTACAGTCTTTAAGCGATTAGCTCCAATTCCAATACCAGAAGCAATTCCACCTGAAATAGTGTTTGAAGAAGTTACATATGGATAAGTTCCTTCATCAATATCAAGCATTACACCTTGTGCACCTTCAAAAAGTACCTTTTCATCTTTATCAAGTGCATCATTCACAAGGACAGAAGTATCAGTTACATACTTCTTCATTCTTTGACCATATTCTAAGTACTTTTCAAAAATATCATCAAAATTAAGAGCAGGCTTTTCATAAACCTTAGTAAAGAGTGCATTCTTTTCTGCTAAGTTTGCACGTAATTTTTCTTCGAAAGTATCTCTTTCAAGCAAGTCGCAGACTCTAATACCAACTCTTGAAGCTTTATCCATATAACAAGGACCAATACCATTTTTAGTAGTACCAATCTTCTTATCTCCCTTGGCTTCTTCTTGATATTCATCTTGCAAGATGTGGTAAGGCATAATGATATGAGCACGGTTTGAAATACGAAGCTTACTTGTATCAATGCCTTCTTTTTCAAGGTTATCAAGTTCGCCGAACATTACTTCAGGATTGATAACAACACCATTTCCAATAACTGCACCATCTTTTGCAGCAAAAATTCCAGATGGAATAAGACGCATCTTAAAAGTTTTGCCATCAATATCAATAGTGTGGCCAGCATTGTTACCACCATTTGAACGAACTGCCATTGAGGCTTCTTTACTTAAAAAGTCGGTAATTTTACCCTTACCTTCATCGCCCCATTGACTACCTACAACTGCAACTGCTGTCATTTTTACTTTCTCCTCTAAATCTCAATAATTGTTACATATGATATTCTAGCAATAATTATTAGAATGTCAATGTAAAAAGCGAATCATTTTTATTTAATTCAAAAATATAGTTCGCTTTTATTGTTGACAAAAAGATGATTCTCTTTTATATTATCTTTGTTTCGAAAACTTCACGATATTTAAGGAGAATATTACAGTGAGCAATTATTTTAGTATGGAAGCCTTTGACTATGATGATATTCAATTAGTTCCTAATAAAGGCATTATCAAAAGTCGCCATGATGCAGATACAAGTATTAAGTTTGGAAGCCGAACATTTAAAATTCCAGTTGTACCTGCCAACATGGAAAGTGTTATTGATGAAAAACTCGCTACTTGGCTAGCTCAAAATGGCTATTACTATGTAATGCATCGTTTTCAACCTGAAACAAGATTAGATTTTATTAAACGAATGCATAAAAAGGGACTTTTTGCTTCAATTTCTGTTGGAATCAAAGATAGCGAATATGATTTTATCGATAGCCTTGCAAAAGAAAATGTAATTCCAGAATACATTACTATTGATGTTGCCCACGGTCACTCTACCTATGTAATTGATATGATTCATTACATTAAGGAAAAACTTTCAGAGAGTTTTTTAACTGCTGGAAACGTTGCTACTCCTGAAGCAGTACGCGAATTAGAACAAGAAGGTGCAGATGCTACTAAAGTCGGAGTTGGTCCTGGTAAAGCTTGCATCACAAAACTTAAGACTGGATTTGGAACTGGCGGTTGGCAACTTGCAGCACTTAGAATGTGTTCAAAAGTTGCAACTAAGCCTTTAATTGCTGATGGTGGAATTCGTCATAATGGAGACATTGCAAAATCTGTCCGTTTTGGTGCAACTATGGTTATGATTGGATCAATGCTTGCAGGTCATGAAGAATCCCCAGGCAATATTATTAAGATAGACGGCAAAACTTACAAACAATATTGGGGATCAGCTTCTGAAGTGCAAAAGGGAGCCTATGGCAACGTTGAAGGTAAGCAAATGCTTGTACCTTATCGCGGATCAATTAGTGATACTTTAATTGAAATGCAGCAAGACTTACAATCTTCTATCTCTTATGCAGGTGGACGCGATTTAAACGCAATCAAGCTGGTAGATTATGTAATTGTGAAAAATACGATTATGAATGGGGATTATTAATTTGTGAAGATTTAATGACCAATTTTTAACCATTTCATTAAATAACAAAAAATAATATAGTATTAAAAAGCAAAATTCGATACAATATCATAGCTTGGGATTGTTAGGTAGTCAGTCCCAAGCATTTTTTTGCAATTTTTCCAAATTTTTTCGTGACAGTAGGAAAATTTATGTTATACTATTGTAGTTGATAAATAACGCGCCCATAGCGCAACTGGATAGAGTGTCTGACTACGAATCAGAAGGTTGAAGGTTCAAATCCTTCTGGGCGCATTTATTAACGGGAAGTGGCTCAGTTTGGTAGAGCACCTGGTTTGGGACCAGGGGGTCGCAGGTTCGAATCCTGTCTTCCCGATTTTTTAAAGCAAGTACAAAATGTACTTGCTTTTTTTATTTTTATCTATTAAAATTAATTTCAATAATTAAAAAGCGATGAAAAGACGAGTAAATAATTCATTCTTTAAGTGAGTTAGCGTTAGTGTGAAGCTAATAGACCCTGAATTATTGAAAAACACTTTGAGCTATTTCACCGAAAAAACTTAAGTAGGTTGAAACGTTTCCGGCACGTTACCACACCGGTGGGGTATGATTGTACCCTAATAAGTGGTCTAGTAATAGACAATTTGGGTGGTACCGCGGAAAAAAGCCTTTCGTCCCTAGTAATTCTAGGAGCGAAGGGCTTTTTCTTTACTCTGAGTAAATTTAGGAGAGATCATTATGGATTTAATTTTACCAAAAGACTATAAACCAACATTAACAGTTAGAGATACCGAAGCAGCTATTGTTTTTATTAGAGAAAACTTTCAAGCAATTTTATCAGATAAATTAAACCTTCAAAGAATGTCTGCACCGATGTTTGTTGAGCAGGCTACTGGTTTAAATGATAACTTAAACGGTGTCGAACGACCGGTTGCTTTTGACATGAAAGATATGCCTGAGCAAACTATCGAAGTAGTTCACTCTCTTGCTAAGTGGAAGAGAATGGCTCTTAAAAAGTACGGCTTTGGTATGCATGAAGGCTTATATACTAACATGAATGCAATTCGTCGTGATGAAGATTTGGATAATGTTCACTCAATTTACGTTGACCAATGGGATTGGGAAAAAATTATCAAAAAAGAAGAACGCACCGAAGAAACTTTAAAAGCAACAGTTGAAAAGATTTTTGCATCAATTAAAGAAATAGAAAAGGCTGTTACTAAGCGTTATCCTGGTTCCACTTATCGTCTTCCTGATAAGATCACTTTCATAACTACACAAGAACTTGAAGACCGCTGGCCTGACCTTACACCAGATGAGCGAGAAGATAGAATTGCTAAAGAAGAAAAAGCAGTCTTTCTTATGAAAATTGGTGATAAATTGAATAGAAGCGGTAAGCCACATGATGGTCGTGCACCTGACTATGATGATTGGTCATTGAATGGTGATATTCTATTTTGGTATGAACCTCTTAAAAAGAAACTTGAAATTTCAAGTATGGGAATTCGTGTAAGCGAAGAAAGCTTACGCGAACAATTAAAGAAAGCTCATTGTGAAGATCGTGCAGAACTACCATTCCACAAGATGCTCTTAAATGGCGAACTTCCATATACTATCGGAGGCGGAATTGGGCAATCTCGCTTATGTATGCTTTTATTAGGAAAAGCTCACATTGGTGAAGTTCAAGCAAGTGTTTGGCCTGAAGAAATGATTAAAAAATGTGCTCAAGATAACATTGAATTATTGTAGAAATGGTTAATTAACTAAAAAAGCTTTGAAATTCATTTCAAAGCTTTTTATTTCACTGTAATATCTCCTTCTTCTGATTTAACTACTAAGACATTCTTTTCATGTACCTTCTTTTTATATGTTGAACTCGCATAGCTATGACCATTTACACTAATACTGCCTTCTTCAGTTGTTAAATCATAGCCTTTAAAGTTATTATCACTAACAGTTACATCGCCTTGTTCAGCTTTAATAGTCATTCCAGATTTTTCTAGAACGTCTTTCAAGCTAACATCCCCTTCTTCTGAACTAACTTGTCCTCCATTGATTGAAGAATTAGCAATATCAACATCACCTTCCTCAGTATTAAACTGAGCTGTCTTAATTACAATATTATTTACTGCAATATCTCCTTCTTCTGACTTAAGATCAGCTTGCGTGAGATTAGTGCCCTTGGGGATAGTTATTGTAATTACAGGATTACCTTTACTTGAGCCTTCTTGTTTAATAATTAACTGACCATTTTTATTTTCGGTTTTTGGCAAAAATTTCTTACCACCTTGATAGCGAACCTGGTATTTTTTCCCAGTTTTTATAACGATATTACTTGTCTCACTATTTACTATCACATTTGAAAATATATTATTATTTAAAACTTTATCAACTTGTTTACCGTCTTCTTTACTACTATTATTGATAATTATTTTTCCACAGCCACACAAGCAAATCATTGAAAAGATTCCTAAGATTACTATAAATATTTTTCTAAACTTCATACTCTCATCCTTTCTATTTTTCATCTTCATTATAACGAAAAAATTCCGCTAGCAAACAAATGTTGCTAACGGAATTTTAATTAGAATAATTATTTTTCGTTTTTTCTTTCTCTTCTTGCAATCCATGACATAATCAATGGTAATAAAATGAAACCAAAAATCATCATTGCAATTGCATACCAATTCAATCCAATAAATTGACCTTGAGCATTTACTATACCAAACTGTGCCTTCCAATTATATTCTACTAATAAGAATATTACCAAAATAATCGAAAGTACGGGAAAGACAACGTCTGTCCAAACGTTTTTATCAGCTTTTAAGATAATGTCTTTTTCAACGCCTTTTCCTTGGAAGAATCTAATAACGGCAATTGGCACCACAATAAAGCCTAAAAATCTAACCATTGCACTTAAGGTAATAAGATTAGTCATATTGTATTGAAAAGCCATTGGAATTAAAATTGCCAAAATTACAGAGATAAAGAAAGTTCTAATTGGGAAATTATTTTTTGTTCTTTTAGTAAGAGATTTCGACATTTGATTTTCACGAGCCATCGCTTCAAGAATTCTTGGTGCATTAAAGCTTGAAGCAACATTAATCCCAAACATAGAAACCAAAGCTCCAACCAAAATCACATCCCGTAAAATTTCATTTTGAAAAATAGCTGCAATCGCTACAACTTGCTTAGTTGTCATTAAAGCCTTAGGATCAAGAATCATTGCAACTGCTACAACACCAATATATACTACCGCAATAACTAAAATAGCCAGTGGTATTGCGCGTGGTAAATTTTTCTCAGGGTCTTTCATATCATCAGATCCAGAAGCTACAGATTCAAAACCTGTAAAAGCATAAAATGCTGAAACAATTGCCATTACAAAGCCAGTAGTAGTTAAAGTTGGTACTATCTTATGCCCATTTCGAGTAATAGAATCCACTTCATTTAAATGACTAGATGCACCACTTACCATCAATAAAACTACTCCAGCCACAATAATTAAAACTAGGGCTGCTAATTTACCAATCGTTGCCAAATTCATTACATATTTAACAACTTTTTGCCCAAACAAATTAATAACCGTGATAACTAGCATCAAAATAATAAAACCAATTGTTACTGCCCAGAAATCTTCAGAATTACCACCAAAAATTGAAATAGTGGAACGAATAACTCCAACAGCCATTACACCCCAAGCAACACTTGCTGAAAAATATCTCAAGATTCCCATATAAAAACCGACTTTTTCACCAAAAGCAGCTTTAGAATATGCATAAGCAGCTCCAGACTTAGTTACATACTTGGCAGCTGCCGCAAAAGAAATTGCTAAAATTGATGCAAAAATGGCTGCAATTAAATATACAAGAAGTGCTCTTAAACCTGCTTGCTGAACAACACTTCCGGGAGTAAGAAAAATTCCCGAACCAATAATTGCATTAATTGCTAATAATACTATTGACCAAAAGCCTAACTTGTCACTTTCTTTTTCACTCATTTGTTAACCTTCTATTTATTTTGCATTATCAACAACCCATTTAAATAAATTGTTCATGAATGCTACATTCTTATTCTTGTGGAGCATTTCCGGGTGCCATTGCACTGCTAAAACGCTACCGTTTTTATTTTCTAAACCTTCAATCACACCATCAGGAGCTGTTGCTGTTGCAATTAAATCAGGTGCAACTTCTTTAATTAGTTGATGATGAAAAGAATTGACTCTAAATTCTGTTTTACCAAGAACTGTTGCAAGTTTGGAATTTTCTTTAACTTTCATACCATGCGTTGGCAAACTAGGAGAGTGCCCTTGCATATGTTTGAGAGTTTCTTCACTTCTATAAGATAAATCTTGATATAAAGTACCGCCATGAGCAACATTGATAATTTGGGCACCACGACAAATTCCAAGTACTGGAATGCCATTATCTTCTGCTAGTTTAAGGAGTCTCATATCAAAATGATCACGTTCTGGCCAAGTAGCGCCAATTTTTTGTTTTGGTTCTTCACCATAAAAACGAGGATCTACATCATGTCCACCTGATAAAATCAGACCTTGAACATTATCAAGCTGCATTTTTATCACTTCATCATTCTCATTAAATGGAATGATATAAGGTACACCGCCATTTTGTATCACAGAATCAACATAATCCTCATTCACATAGCTACGATGGTAGCCTGGAAAAATACCACCATCATCAATAATTACTGAACCAGAAATTCCAATAAGTGGTTTTGTCATCATTATTCACTCCTTACTTACTTTTAATACGTAATTATTATATACAAAAAGCTGTCAGAATGACAGCTTTTAGAATTATTTTTTATTTTTATGTTTAACAATGTAAACGACTGCCGCAATAATTAATACTATTGCACCTACAGCTACTGAAATGCGAGTTTCTGGATTAATAAACATAAAAATCACAATTACTGTAAGCATAATTAATGCAAAGTAATTTGAATATGGATATAACGGCAACTTGAATGGATGATTTTCCATTAAATGCGGATTCTTTTTTCTAAAACGAAGTTCTGCAAGTAATATTACAAACCATGCAACCATACCTGGAAGAACAGATGAACTATAGACCACTACAAAGACATTTTCAAGAGATTTACTAAAGAATTGTAAAAGCACATTCAACATAAATCCGATAAAAATTCCGGAAGTAATTCCGATAATAGCACGATCTGGTACAATTCTCTTTGATATATGGCCAAAAACCTTAGGCGCTTCGCCTTCATGAGCCATCTTATAAAGCATTCTACTTGAAGAGTAAATTCCTGAGTTTGCTCCAGACAAAGCTGCTGTTAAAACAACAAAGTTAATAATTGAAGCAGCTGCAGTGATGCCCACTTTTGCAAAAGTAGTTACAAATGGTGAACCCATTGTTCCTAACTTATCCCATGGATAAATTGTCACAATAACGAAAATTGCACCAACATAGAAAATCAAAATACGCCAAAGTACTGATTTAACACTTTTTACAACTGCTTTTTTAGGGTCAGCAACTTCACCAGCGGATATACCAATTAATTCAATTCCTTGATATGAACCTACAATAATAGCCATTGAGAATAAGAAGCCCTTAATTCCTCCAGTAAAGAAACCTCCATGACTCCATAAATTAGAAAAACCGATTGGATGACCACCATTACCAAAGCCAAAAAGGATTACCATAAACCCTAAAATGATCATTAAAATAATAGTTACAACCTTAATCATTGCAAACCAAAATTCTAATGTTGCATATGCTTTAGCACTGGCTAAATTTGCAAGAAGTAAAAATACAATAATAATTATTCCTGCCATCCAATCATTAGTATTAGGCCACCAAAAACGTAAATATTCGGTAGTTGCAACAACTTCTGAAATACCTACAACGATATATTGAAAAACATTTGCCCATTCAGCCAAATATCCTGCAATTGGATGAACATGCTCACTTGCATAATCCGCAAAAGATCCTGTACCAGGATCAACATAGAGCATTTCACCTAGGGCCCTCATTACAATATATAAAATAAGCCCTACAAACATATATGCAAGAAGAACTGATGGACCAGTCCACTTAATTGTAGAAGCGGACCCCATGAATAAACCAACACCAATTGCTCCTCCAAGCGAGATCATCTCCATTTGTCCAGCAGACATTGACCGTTTTAAGGCAGGAGCTTTTCCTTTCTTCTGACTCAACTCAATCATCCTTTCAAAGCAAACTATTTCCAAGGAAATACTTTATCTTCTATTCGTAATCTTATTTTTTAACATTATACATGAAATATGAGAAACTTTTAATATTTTTATTTAGATAAATTAATTTTTATGCTTTTCTACTAAGCCATAGCATCCCCAAAGAAGTACTACAAAGATTATGGAAATAATTAAAGGCAATCTAGTTGATTCAATAAAGAATAAAATCACTAAAATTACAAAGTAAAAAATAAGTGTCAACCAACTAGTAATTGGATAACCTGGCATTCTAAAACTACCAAGATTATTTTTATTTGCTTGACGATATTTAATATGAGCCCACATAATAATCATCCATACAATAATAAAACAAATAGTTGATACTGTAGAAACAACATCAAAAATTTTGGCAGGCATTAAATAGTTCAAGATAACAATTACAAATAGAATTAATGATGAAACAGTTAAGGCATTATTAGGAACTGCCTTATTACTTAATTCTCCAAGTTTTTTGGGAGCATTGCCTCCTCGAGCCAGTGCATAAAGAGAGCGACTCGTAGAAAATATTGCACTGTTAGTTGCAGACATTGCCGCTGTTAATACCACAAAATTTAAAATACCAGCAGCTCCAACAATCCCAATTGCACCAAACACTTGCACAAATGGACTAGAAGTTGTTTGAATTTTATTCCAAGGATAAACAGCCATAATAGCAAGCATTGATCCAATATAAAATAGCCCAATTCTAACTGGTAAAGTGTTAATAGCTTTAGGAATATCCTTATCAGGGTCAGATGTTTCACCTGCTGTAAGTCCTACAATTTCAACTCCAACAAAAGCAAAAACAACCATTTGGAAAGACATCATAAAACCCCAGCCACCAGTTGGGAAAAAGCCACCATGATTAAATAAATTACTTAAAGATACCGGTCTTCCTGCTACGTTGGTATGAAGCAAAAGCAAAACTGCCCCAGTCAAAATTAAAGCAATGATTGCAATAACTTTAATCATAGAAAACCAACTTTCAAGTTCTCCAAAAAGCCCAACATCTACCATATTAATTAGCATTAATAAAACTACAATAACTAGTGGCCCCACCCATTGAGGAAGCCATGGGAACCAATAACGTAAATATATTCCTGTTGCAGTTAAATCAGCCATCGCTAAAGTTAGCCAACAAGCCCAATAAATCCAACCTGCAACAAATTCAACTCTATCTCCCAAATACTCTTTAACCGCATCTAAAAAGGAATGTTTTTCTGTATCTGCTAAAATCAGTTCCCCAAGAGCTCTCATCATGAAAAAAGTAATAATCCCAACAATAAGATATGACAAGATAATTGAAGGGCCAGCGCTACGAATAGCAGAACCGGAACCTAAGAATAATCCTGTACCAATCGCGCCCCCTATTGCGATCATCGTGACGTGACGACTTTTAAGTCCACGATTCAATTTCGTTTTTTTCTCATTCAAAATATTGCGCCTCCCTAAGATATAAAAAGGCGCCTAGCTAGTAAAATGAAACTTTACTATCTGGGCGCCGCTTCATTAGTTGTGAATTGCTTATAATTATAAGCACTGAAGGCGTTTTTTGTCAATTACTAAAATGTTAAGCGTTTACTAAATTAATTTTGACTTTTAACCCGATTATTCCAATAAACTGTAAATAAAACAATAACTGCAATAATTCCTAACCACCAAAAGTCACTAATCATAAATCCGCCTAAAAATCCAACAGGAATAAAAGCAATTAAAGCTACAACAGTCATTATCCAGGCAATAATACCTTGATAGAACTTAAGCCAATTACAAATAATATAAACCACATAATAAAATGCAATAACATAGAAAGCTGCCACCATAATATTTTGCATCCAGCCCGGCAAGCCATAAATATATGCTCCAGAAATTATTAAAATCATAAGTGTAATAAAAGCTAAGTAAGCAAAAATAAAAGTTACAAATAAATGCAAGAAAACCAGTAATACTTTTTGACCATTACTAAAGCTGTCAAGATTAAAATAAATTAATCCTAATATAGACGGAAGTGCCATTACAATTGCTCTAGTTAAAATCCAAACCGTTCCATCTGTTGGAATTCCTAAAGGCATATCTGCCATTGATTGTGTTAATGACAGAATAAATGTAATTACTAAAGATATTTCCATAATTACACGAATCCATTTTGCTTTTTCTTGAAACCAAAAACAGATTGCAGCAATAAAATAAAAAGCTCCATAAATTATTGATAATAAAACTGTTTTTTCCGGAAAGTGTACTACAAAAGCGATTATTCCTGAAAAAACTGCTAGAAAACTTAAAATAATTTTTATACTCAAATCAAACTTTTTGTTATTATGCATTTTTTCCTCCAAAGTAATTCATGTACTAACTCTCATTATAACCTTTTTGCAAAAATACAAAAAAGGACTATTCCCCTGGGAATAATCCTTTTCATCAATTAAATGCCTTAATAACTAGTCTTCTTTTTTCTCAGCAGCTTCTTCATCTTTTGCCTCAAGTTCACCATCTTTTACTTCTTCTGGTGCAGTAAGGTCTAAGATTGATTCACCATTCATGTATAAGTGCTTGTCATCTGCAGTGAAGCTAATCTTCTTAGTGTCAGGTTCCTTCATTACAAGCTTAGCAATTGGAGTTTCAAGATCTTGTTCTACTACTCTTCTAAGTGGACGAGCACCGAACTTCTTGTCGTAACCTTTTTCAGCTAAAACTTTCTTAGCTTCTTCACTAACTTCAACTTCTACATTCTTCTTAGCTAAGGCATGTGACATTCTCTTCAAGTAAATGTCGATAATCTTGCCCATGTCTTCTTCAGTAAGTGAATTAAATGGAACAATTGCATCCAAACGGTTCAAGAATTCTGGTCTGAAGTAGTTTTCCAAAGCTGAGATAAGCTTGTCTTGGTCAACTTCACCATCTTCTAATAACTTATCTGAAAATCCAGCGTTTGAAGTCATAATCAAGATAGTGTCCTTGAATGAAACAGTTCTACCTTGTGCGTCAGTCAAACGACCATCATCCATAATTTGGAGAAGAGTATTGAAGACTTGTGGATTTGCCTTTTCAATTTCATCAAGCAAAATCAATGAATATGGTTGGTGACGAATCTTTTCAGTTAATTGACCACCTTCGCCATAGCCAACATAACCAGGTGCTGAACCGATCAACTTATTAACAGCCATTTCGTCTTGATATTCAGACATATCTAAACGAATGAAGTGATCTTTATTACCAAAGAGGTTAATAGCAATTTGCTTAGCGAGTTCAGTCTTACCAACACCTGTAGGTCCAGTCAAAAGGAATGAACCAGTTGGGCGATCGCCGTCTTTAAATACTTGCTTACGAGCAATAGCATCAGTAATTACATCTATTGCTCTATCTTGGTCAATAACTACATTCTTAAGCTTATTAGCTAAATCTAAGTTCTTTTGAGCTTCATCAGCATGTAATTCACTCATTGGAATATTAGTCTTTTGTTCAATAATCTTATAAATGTCTTTGTCAGTTACAACTGGAGTATCAGCCTTATCAACATGCTTCAAATCTTTTTGAAGTTTATCGATCTTGGTCTTAAGTTCAGCTGCTTTATCATAATCTTCTGCTTTAGCAGCTTCTGCCTTTTTAGATTCTAAGGCATGAATACGAGTCTTTAAACTTTCTTCATCAGCTGGCTCAACTAAAAGTGCCTTCTTAGCACCAGCTTCATCCATCAAGTCAATTGCCTTATCTGGTAAGTAACGACCTTGAATGTATCTTTCTGATAATTCAACAGCAAGCTTTAATGCGCTGTCGTCATATTTTACATGGTGGAATTGTTCGTACTTCTTCTTAAGTCCTTCCAAAATCTTAACTGCAATTTCAGTTGATGGCTCTGGAACTTGAACTGGTTGGAATCTACGAGCAAGAGCAGGATCCTTTTCAATTCTTTGGTATTCACTAGTAGTAGTTGCACCAATTAATTTAAGTTCACCACTTGCTAAAGCAGGCTTCAAAATGTTAGCTGCATCACCGTTATTATTTTCAGAATCAGTTGAACCTGCACCAACAATGTTGTGCAATTCATCAATGAATAAAACAATATTAGGGTTCTTCTTAGCTTCATCAATAACTTTCTTCAATCTTTCTTCAAAGCTACCACGAAGACTAGAACCTGCAACCATATCATTAATGTTAATTGCGATAATGTGCATGTCTTTCATCTTAGCTGGAACATTGCCTTCCGCAATTCTTTGTGCCAAACCTTCTACAATAGAAGTTTTACCAACACCAGCGGGTCCGATTAATACTGGGTTATTCTTCTTTCTTCTGGAAAGAATTTCAATTACGTTATCAATTTGTTCATCACGACCGATAACTGGATCGTATTTATTATTCTTAGCTTGTTCAACCAAGTCAACACCAATTGGCTTTTCCTTTTGTTGTGGAGCTTGGGTCATCGTTTGAGGTGTTGCGCCCATGCTACTTGAATAGTTAATTGGAATTGAGCCTCTACTTGATGATGAACTAAAGTCATCATTGAAGAATGAGCTATTCAATTGGTTAAATAAGTCGTCAAAATTGTTGTCAAAGTATGCCATATTTGCAAACACTCCCTATAATTAAATTTAAGTCTTTTAGCACTTAAGTTATTCGAGTGCTAATTGATTACATTTATAAGTATAGCAGGTTATCCACAAAAAGCAATACTTTTTCTGAAAGTTTTCCACAGAAATTCATTATATTGTGATTTTCACATTAAATATCCGCTAAAACATTGATATATCAACACTTCATATATTTCACAAATTCTAAAGAATTTCTAAAGATACACCTATTTTTAAAGAAAAAATACTGCAATTTGCCAGGAGTTTTCCACAGAGTGCAATTATTATTCCGCTTCTAAGTGTACTATGTAGACGGGCTATTGGAAGCCCTACCAACTTCTAAGCTTAGTTTACCACCTTGAATTTTCAATTCAATTAAAGTCACTTTTTAATTAATTTTGTAAATAAAAAAGCACCCAAAATGAGTGCTATTAGTTACTATTTAACTTTTTCTTTTCTTGCCATTTTTCCTTTTAGGAATGTTTTGTAAATTATTAGAATCTTTATTAAGTAAGTATTGTTTAATTGCATCTACAACTTCTTTATTTTGCGGAAGTGCTGAGTGGTTCGCATTGGTTCCGGTTACTGTCATTTCAGTAAATTGCTTAACTTGATTTTGAAATACATATTTAGCCGCTGCCACACTGGCTTCTGGTACAATTCCATCAGATTCGTAACTTTGACCACCGGTTAAAGAATAAACAATTAAACTTTTTGGCAAATTCTTTTTATATTTAATAAAATCGCTCAACATCTGAGTTTTATGACTAATATTACTTTCATTAAAATTAAACGGTGAAGCTAAAGTCATTAATTTCTTGATTTTAATTTCATCAGAATAATCAGAATAGTAGTGTTCTAACCAATACGTTAAAATTAATCCACCATTAGAATGGCCAAATGCCTTAAAATTATTGAATTTATAAGATTGACTGACCTGTTCAAATGCAATATCAAACCATTTCGCTTGCTTTTTTATATTAGCATAACCATCTTTATTATTTTCAAAACCAATAACTATGATAGGTTCATTGTCACCTTTATTAATTGAACCACTATATTTCAAATCGCCATTAGTTTGAACTTCAATTTTTAAGACACTATGCGGATGCGGGTTATTTTTATTTAATTTTGCAATTAAAGGATTGAATCTTTCTATTGTTGCACTTGAACCGGGTACCATTACTACAGGTGACACCATTGATTTACGACGTTCTGCTCGATCATGGTTGGTCTTCTTCATCCAAGTATAGCCTGGAATAGATAAAGCTAACACCAATAAAAATAAAATTAATAACCATTTGAAATTTCGTTTATTTAGCATATTTATCTTCTTCCTTATCATAAGCTAATACTTTTTCAGAAATTTCTTGAGCTATTTTTACAGTTGGAATCAATACTCCAACATCAAAGATAAATAATACTACTGTAAAAATAAAAGTTGCCCAATTACCATTAGTTCCAAAAAATGAATACAACAAACTAGGAGATCCCGACAAAACTGGATAAGCTGTCGGCATTATTATATGCAATTTAATTGCAGCAGCCGCAAATAATTCATTGATTGCTGGTAAAAATACAATAGGAACAAAATAAATTGGATTCAAAATAATCGGTAATCCAATGAAAAGTCCATTAGTTGCTCCAAAAGTTACTGGAATCAAGTTGATTTTAGCGACAGCTTCTATTTCTTTTTGCTTAGTATATAAAATTATGACCATTGCCAATGCAAAAATAACCATTAATGCATAAGAATTAATCAATGCACTTCCGAGATATTTATATGGGACATTGTAAGAATTACCATGACGTAAAGCGTAATTCAAATTAGCAATTGCAGCACCACTATTAGAAGCCGTAGTTAAAGATGAAATAGGATAACCAATCCCAAACCACCATAATAGCGAAACAATTATAGTTAAAGGAATAATTATCAATAGATTATTAGAATTTTGAAGTTTGGTTGCTAAAGACGTAATGTAATAAGAATCTAGCAAACGAATCTTGAATAAATAGATAATAATCCCAATTATTAATCCTAATAATATTGCTACACTAGTTGGCAAAAGTGCATTCCAAGCACGATGACGAATCCGATCAGTATGCTCAAACGTTGACTTGACGTAATCTTTACCTAAATAATGAAATACTTGTCCTACAATATATCCAATGATAATTGCTAAAAGAGTTCCATTAATATTAAGCATTCTTGAATAAAATACTGCTCGATTATTACCTGGATTTCTAGTAACTTCACTTAAATATGAACAGAAAGTAATTACAATTACTGCCGCAATTCCTGCCATAGTTGAATCTTTTCGATACAAGCGCGCAGTATAAACTGCTGCAAAATATGCAACGTAAATACCAAAGATTCCAATTGTTACCTGTACCATTCCCCGGGTGATACTATTACCCGCATCCCAAACCTGATTGGACATATTTTGATCAAAATTAAATATATTATAGATAAGGCTATCTGGTGAAAAAAATTCATCCCTTAATAACTGAAAAATAGCCCCAATAGTTGCAACCGGCATCAGCATCACAAGTGTTCGCTGAACAATTCTAAAAAATACTCGCCGTCTCAACCATACTAAAGACTTGATAAAGTAATTCATACCAACATTCTCCTTAAATCATTCCTTTCAATTATACTAGTATTTCTTAACTTAGCCAGTGGTATAATTTAATTAAAAAGAAAAATAAAGGTGAACAACATGGCAAGAAAAAGAATTGAATTAACTGATGAAGTTGAAAATTTAGTAGATAAATATATGACAATGAATGGTGATAAGATGGACTTAAATGAACTTACTAATAAAGCCCTCAAATATTATGTTATTAATCATCTAAGCCCTAATGAAATCAAAGAAGCTATCAAACAAAAAGACATCAAACGTTCTAAGTACGTTGATGACATCCTTAGTTCTAGTTATAGAGATTTTGGTGGATATTAAAAGGTCGAGCATAATGCTCGACCTTTTTAAAACCATGTAATTATTGATGATAAATCTGAATCTAAGTTGAAATTTGGTTTTGAAATTTCCATGTAGAATTTCATGCCAGATTTTGATAGTTGATTTTTTTGAGCTAATTTTTCAAAGGCGATTTTAAGTTCTTTTAAAACCTTTGGTTCAAAAGTGCCATTCTCAAGAGAAATAATTGCAGCTTCAACTATTCTTTTTTCTTCAGGATTTTCTAGTTTTACTTTTTGTAACGCTTCTTGTAGTGTCATAATTTATCTCACTCTTTCACGAACATGTCTTACTGTGAAGTAAACGATAACTACAGCTTCAATTGCTAAAAGTATCTTATTTTCTACATCAAGCTTACCTAAGCAACCAGCTACTACTTCAACAAAAGTTAATAACCACACAGTCGTTTCCAATGTTGCGCCAACTTTTTCGTTTGTATAAGACATGATAGTTAATACCAAAGTTATTAGAACAACTACACCAATGATAATGTTAACTGGATTAGTATAAACGTTTTCTGTTTTTACAGTATTAATTAATGCCAATAATAATATTAATATAAATCCTGCCCATCTATCTTTGATCTTCATTTTTAGCTCTTCTTTCTTCTTTTAATTAATATCTTCATACCAATCTTAGCTAAATCATAAATACCAAGGCCAATCGCGATACAAAACGCGCTAATCCAGAATTGCATGTTATTTTGCTCTTTCTATTCCAAAGCCTTTTTTGCCTTTTACTCGTCTTATACTCCACCATGCCACTTCTATAATTAAGGAAATCATCCCTAAAAGTACAATCGTTGCTTTAAGATTGTAACCCCAAGTTGTAGTTGGTTGATACAAATTACTAAGTAAAAACATAACTTCTAATACTTCTAATAAAACTAAAATAACTTTTCTCATAATGAATTCTCCCTATTCGACTCGCTTAATCATATTCTACTCAAAATAATTATTCCTGCGTATTTACGTCAAATTCTGTTGATTTGGTGTCATATTCGGTATTTCCAAATTGTTGATTATATTTTTTGTTGTAAAAGTAAACACAGAGTAAACTAAAAGCCATTTCAGTTAATGCTAATGGAAATATCAATCTTATATTTGTATTTCCTAAATTGTTAGTAATTATTTGGGGACTTGCATCTTGCCAAATATGTAAAAAAACTCCTATGCTTATTCCATTGGTTATAAGCCGTCCATAACTGAATAACATTCCATATCCAAATGCAAATAATATTTGTCCAATAGTAGAAATCATTGATTGATGAATGGCATTTACTAAGTGCATCAAACTGAATAAGATTGACGTAATAATGGTAGTCCAAATAAATTTGTATTTACTTTTAGCAAAATACTCTAGACAAATATTAAACAAAAGTCCACGGAATAAAAATTCTTCAATAACTCCAGCACTAATTGCAGTTAACCAAATAGCACTAGTTTTATCAAATGAGAATTTAAAAGTTGCAATCTTATTTGATAACTCTGACAGTATTGGCATTACTAACCAAAACAAGTAAAAAAATACTGTCAAAATCCATAACCATCCCTGTTTTACTTTATGTTTTACAGTCTTTGTAGTTTTACAGAAATGGTAAGTAACTCCTCCCATTAGAATTATATAAATTGCATATAAAACCCGCTTTGTCATTGATGAATGAAAGAATTTAAATATAAATGGTCCAAATAAATATATGAGATTTAATATGACAAAAGCAATTAATAATCGCCTAATATCTTTTTTACGTTCATAATCGTTTATTAAATCTACATATTCTGTCAAAGCCAGATTATTCATGAAATCGCTCCCTTTAATTTTTGGATATATTTCAATTTTAAAAAAGGAGGAGCAACTATACTCCTCCTCTTTTAAATTAGATTTTAGCTTTTTAGTCTAGAGAAGCAGTTCCTTCCTAGATATTGAATTTTTATCTAATAATTTCATAAGTTTTCCAAAGTGCTTTACCAATATTATACAAATTTAAACCAGCACGCAAATTATGAGCAGTACCATAACCATTACGGTAGTAACCAGAATGTCTTTTTCCACCAATAATCTTTTCCAAATCAGTTGTTTGGATTTGTTCAAATTTCTTTGTTTTTTCTTCCATCATTTTTTTCCTCTCAATAATATCACTAATGTGATAAACCGTTCCAAAAACCATTGACAAATTCAGTAGTTTTCCACCACCAATTTTTCTTAGTTCTTCTCTTTCCACCAACAACTTCAACCAAGTCAGCAGAACTCAACTTTTGAAACTTTTCCATTTTTTCTCCTCTTTTCAACATCTATAAGTGAATCAGCTCTTGCTTCATCAACTTACAATACATATTTTACTTGCTTTGTTGCTTTATTTTTAAAATTATCAAAAGTTGTCAAATAAACGAATATTCTGCAATCATTCAAAATATGATAAAAAATCAACCAAATTTGATTTTTTCTAACTTTAATTTTCTTTACCTAAAAATGTATCTTTAATAAAGTTAAAATAACTTTCCCTATTAACAATAATTGCTACACTTCCTTGCATCCCATATCTAAGTTCATTACGTTCTCTTTTAGATGGATAAATTAAGCAACTTACTTTATAAGCTTCTTTTCCTTTAATTTGATCAGGATACACTCCAATTGAATTTATTTTTCCATTAATCAAAGTAGCAACATTTTTCTTATTTTTAATTTCAAATTTTACCTTTTGATTTTTATCTAATTTTTTAACTTCATCAACTCCTACATAAGATACAACTTCTAGACTGCTTTCTTCTTTTATATTTGGAACTAAAATTACATTATTCGCTTTATCAACATGAACTACTTTATCTTGAGCCAATTTTTTACTAGTTCCATTAACTAATTGTACTTTTTGATTTTGATAAACATATTTTCCCTCTACATAGTTCTTATTATTTTTAATTATCATTGTATTTTTAGGAACAATAATTCCACCTATGTGAATCGAATCTTCTTTTACCATAAAAATTGAACTTATAAAAACTAGTAGTATTAATATAAAGGCTGGAAGAATTACTATCCTAGAGAGTGCTTTTGATTTATATGAATAAAATTTACTACTTTCAAAATCATCATTCATCGTTTATCTCCTCCCTAGTTATTCACTAAATCATAATAATATCCATGCTTAACCAATAAATCTTCATGGTTGCCTTCTTCCACAATCTTTCCGTGATTTAAGACAACAATATCATCAGATTTTTTAGCAATAGATAATCTATGAGCAATAAAAATAATAGTCTTATTTTTTAAACTAATTAGATTATCAACAATCTTCTTTTCAGTTATTGTATCTAAGCCACTTGTTGCTTCATCAAAGATAAATACACTAGCTTGAGAAAGAAGCGCTCTAGCAATAGTAAGGCGTTGTTTTTGACCACCTGATAAAATTGTCGCATTTTCATCCATTTGTGTATCAAACTTTAATGGTAAATTTTCAATATCTTGATATATTTCTGCAATTTTACATGCTTTCTTAATTTCTTCCTCTGTTACATTTTTTCTACTACCTAACAACAAACTTTCTCTAATAGTTCCAGAAAATACATATGGAGTTTGAGGGACATAATTTATATAGGAGCGTAGAACATGTTTATCAATACTTGTAGTTATATTTCCATTTATAGTTATCTTCCCCCTAGTAGGTGCAAAAAAGTTAACTAGTAATTTTACAAGAGTAGATTTTCCTGAACCACTCATCCCCACAATGGTTAATTTTTCTCCTTTTTTAATTTCTAAATTTATATTTTTTAGTACATCTTGTCCATAACCGTATTTGTAATCTACATTTTCAAATTTAATATTTCCATTTAATTTAGAAATACTATTAATATCTGCTTTATTTTTAAATTCACTTTCAACTAAATAAACTTCATTCAATCTATTTTGAGCTACATTAGCTGATTGAAGTGTTGGTTGGAGATTAATAATATTTTGTAAGGGATCAATAAAGTATGAAAGTAAAGCATTAAAAGTCATCAATTCACCAATTGTCATTTGATTATGCATTACTATTCCAGCCCCAATCCAAAGAATAAGAATATTCAATGACATACGAATAAAAGTTTTTAAAGATGCTTGAAAAACTTCAGTTTTACTATAATTAAATGATTTTTTTAGATAATCAACAAATTGACTGTCTATTTTTTTATATCTTACTTTTTCACTATTTAAAGCTTTAATAGTTTCAATTCCTTGAATATCTTCAATTATTGAAGAACTTACTACTGAATTGCTTTCCATTTGTTCATTATTTAAATGATCAAATTTTTTAGTAAAACCTAAAATTACAACTGCATACAATGGCAAAGAAGCAATTGTTATCAAAAATAAAGTTGTATTTTGAATAGCTAGCGTTATTCCCATCAAAATTACAATAGATAAATCTAAAAACAGAGATATTACCGTACTTGCTAATGCCTCTATAATTCTACTTGCATCTGAAAATCGACAAGTAATTTCACCAGTTTTTCTTGTAGCAAAAAATTCCATTGGTAATTCAAAAATATGCCTAATATAACTTAAATTTAAATCAATTGATAATCTTTGACCTAATACATTAAGTAAGAGTTGTTGCCCATAAGAAAATATTGAATTAAATACATATGCAATAAGCAAACCTATCGCAAGAATCGATAATGTATTATACGTTCCATTAGGGATATAATTATCAATTATTCCCTGTAAAAAGTATGAGTTACAGATACTTATTATTGTCATCAATAACGAAGCTAAAATAATATCTCTAACCAACTTTCCTTGTTTGAACATATATGGAAATAATGATAAAAGATTATTTCTCTTCTCTTTAATTGGTTCAAATTTAGAATTTGGTTGTATTAATAAAGTTACTCCAGTCCATTCTTGAGCAAACTTCTTTTTAGATATTCTTTTAACTCCAACATCTGGATCAGGATCCGCAATAATAATTGAATTTTTATTACTCTTTAATACAACATAATAGTGCAGTAATTCTCCATTCTTTAAAACGTGAGCAATAAATGGATAATTAATATCTTCCATTTCAAATATTGACATATCAGCTTGAACTGCTTGAACATCTAAGTTAAACTTTTCAGCAGTTTTTACTAACCCTAATGCAGTGGTCCCTTCCATGTTAGTTTTTGCAATATGTCTTAAATGTGCAATTGATACTCTAGAATGATAATTTTTTAGAATCATGGCAAGACAAGCAACTCCGCAATCTGTTTCATCAACTTGTGGTATGTAAATTGACTTATATTTAAGTAACATACTCTCCCTACTTTCTCTTAATGATAGTAATAAGTTTAATGTAACTTGTACTTCAATATAGAAAATTGTCATATTTTGTAATTTAGCAATCATATTTTGCAGAATATGACGCTATTTAGACAGAATTTGAGGATTTTGGTTATGGTCTTAAATATTTAGGTAGTATAATTATAAAGTTAAATGAAAGAGGTACAAATATGAAAAAATTAAATGAGAAAGAATTAAGTAAAATCACTGGTGGATTTGGGATGTTTTTTGATCCTACGGTTAGTTTTTATATGAAACGCAAAAAAAGGAAATGTATTGTCATCACTTTTAAGCCTGTTTAAGAAATAATTATGAATTTTATAAAAGTAATAAATATCCTATTGAGTATCCCAGATTTAATTATCCCAATCATTATAGATTTTGCTATAGTTATTAAACTTATTCATATACCACTAAGTAAGAATAATAAATATTTTATTTCACTATTCAGCTTAATTATATTCATAGCAAGTATCTGTTTATCAGAATTAGGTGCTGATATTGGCATAACTTTACTCCAAGTAATAGTATTATTTCTTTACTTTGCAATACTTAAAAAAGTTAATATTAAATTAGTTTTTGGTTCTATATTAACTTTTACAGTTTTTGATACTGCATTATATCTAATATGTGGAATTTTAATGGATATAATTCCTTATGGAAATCGATATTTTGATAGCATCATTAGCATTACTGTAGAAATAGTTGGCTATTTAATAATTAGAAGATATTTCTCACAATTACATAAACTACTCACCGACAAAAATAGCAATATTTTTATCGGTATTTTGTTATACCTTTATATAATTGGAATTGGTGTTGAATTTTTTATTTCTGGTGATAATAAAACCACAGAAGTAGTAACAATTTCTCTGGGATTATTATTACTACAGTCTATCTTCGCCTTTGTTCTTTACTACGCAATGATAAAAACTGAAAATAATCTCTTGTCCAAAAAAGAACAGGAAAATCAAAAACTTCAAAACCAGTTGCTAAAAGCTAAAAATAATGAACTCAGTCAAGAAAAGCAACGACAAAAATTACAATATGAATTACTTAAAAACGAAAAAGATAAGCTAACTGAGGAACATAATCAGCTAAAAGAATATGCAGAATACCTAGATAAGAATGAAGATGATTTGCGCAAATTTAAACATGATTATCAAAATATGATGAATAGTTTAATTATCAGTGCCGAAAACGGGAAAACAGATGAAGTAGTATCTAAATTAAAGGAATACACTAATAGTCACATTAATTCCAAAGCTTTACGTAAGTATAAGGATCTTAATCATGTCCACGTTGATTTTTTAAAAAGTATCGCAATTGCTAAACTAGCCAAACTTTATAATGCGGATATAAACTATTCTTTTGGCTGTAATAAAGAAATTAATCGAATTCCTAAAACTATAGATTATCTAGATATTACAAGAATTATTGGAATTGCTTTTGATAATGCTTATGAAGAAAGTATGGCTTTAAGAAAAGAAACTGGTAATTTAGATTCTGCACAAATTTTAGCTACATATTATCAAGAAGATGGAGATTTTGAATTTGAAATTAGAAATAAAATTAGACCTAAAAAAATCAATACTAAGCTAATCAGCCGAAAAAATTACACAACTAAAGAACACCATATGGGAATCGGATTAGCTAATGTTACAGAAATTACTAAAAAATACGAATCAACAGTATTAGTCAATTATGGGATAGATGATGACTGGTTCACATTTAGTTTAATAGTGTTGCCAGATGAGGAGGAATAATTATGGAATATCCAGTATTTATTTGTGACGATGATCAAGATCAAATTAACGTAACTATTAAGATTTTAGGTAGAGCAGAAATGATTCTCTCTGATGAAGAAAAAGTTAGATTTAATATTAACACTGCAACTACTTATCAAGATGCTGTTAACTATATCAAAGAACATCAAATTGAGGGAGGCATCTATTTTCTTGATGTAGAACTTGGAAAAGATGTTAATGATGAAAATGGGTTTGATATTGCAGATTTAATCAAATCTAGAGATGAAAAAGCTCAAATCATTTTCGTCACTAGTCACCAAGATTTATCTATCATTACTTATCAAAGACGTCTTGGTCCGGTTGATTACATTGTCAAAACTGATGATGTAGATGAACTTAAAAAACGAATGGTAAAGACAATTGAAGTTGCCTTATATCAAATCGAAAAATTTGATTACATTCAATCAATGAACTTCACTTACAAAATAGGTCGAATAATTAAGAATATTAATATTAATAAAGTTATGTACATTACTACAACCTTAACCCCACATAAGTTATTATTAATTAAGGATCATGGAGAAGCGCAATTTTTAGGCAGTATTAATGAATATGCTGAAAATAATCCAAAACTACTTGTAAAACTTAGCCAATCTTGTTTGGCAAATCCTAATAATATCGCTTCAATCGATCTTAAGAACCGCTTAGTAACTTTTAAAAATGGGGATGTTGAAGAATTTTCACGTCCTACAACAAAGAAGATGAAAGAATTACTAAATAACTTTAACTATAAAGTTGAAGATTTAGGATATTTGAAAAAAGAAGACTAAAAAATGGACACCTTCATTTGGTGTCCATTTTTCATTTATGTTCTTTATCTAAATCATTAGGAACTTTTGAATTATAAATCAAAGCAGTAATTGCTTCTGTCACTCCCAAAAAGAATGCCACAATGATATTCGTAACTCCAAATACACCAACCACTAAATTGTTGTGCATTAGCGGAAACGCCACAAAAGTTGCCAAAATCCCAATTACTGCTACTGTCCAAAACACAATTCCATAAGTGCGAGGATAAGTGCGAAACTTAATGTACTGTTCACGATCTAATTTATATTTTTTGTCCATTTTTCTGCCTTCTTTCACCTCATTATAACAAAATAAGCAGCCAATAATGGCTGCCTAAATATTAATTATTCCAAGATTTTGCTCGCTTGATAGCGTGTAAATTTTGTTTTGTTTTTTCAAAGCCTCCTGCTATGATTTCTTCCACAATAATAAATGCTTTTTCCCTACGAATTCTAATTTTCATTTTTAATTCTTTTTGTACTATTTCTTGAGAAATGCTTTTAGTATCTAGCTTCAGATTATCCAAGCCTTGATCTATAAATTGCTTTTGTGGACCTGTTAGAGCTTTATATTGCTTCCTTGCTTGTTCAGTAAATCTTAATTCAGGCATTCGTCCACCCTCCTTTTTTCTTAATCTCTGAGGGCTTTTTATCACTTCTTTCTCCACGAACTTCACTATCAGAATATGTTTTTTCTATATTTTTATTATCTTTACACATAAAAAATCACCTTCTCAAGTATAACTTTACCTAAGAAAGTGATTTTTTCATATTTTATTGCTCAAATTGAGCATTTATTTATCATTTGTTAAGAATTGGTCACCGGCAAGTTTTCTATAAAAGTTAGCCTTAGTCTGACGATAATATGGAGTAATCCAAAGGAATCCAATTCCACAGCTAATAATACCAAGAATTGCCCAACCTAGAAAACTCAAATCAAGTATAAATAAATCCGTCTTATGGCCATTCATTAGTTTACGGCTAGCGTTAATAGCTTCTGTAGCCTTAGGCTTTTTACCACTAGTATAGTAATCCCTCATAATATAAGGAGTCATGGAATAAGAATATCCCTTAATAATTCCTGGAATAATAAACAAAAGTGTCCACAAAAAAGTAAAAATCCAAGTTAATAAACCTGTTAAAAATGTAGTTTAAAATCTTCCACCAGTAAATCCACTAAATATCCCCTTCAAGATATTTGGCGTATCACCGCTGTCACGGAACCTCAAAATTGTGTACGCCACTCCCCATAGCAGCATAATCACAAAAATATTAACAACAAAACTGATTATTCCGCTAAATGGATTCACTCTGTAAGCTTCATTATAGATTTCATCACCTGAAATAGTAGTAACTGATCTATATACTAAGTCATTACCAGTTTCTGCAAATGAGACAATATCATTAATAACATAAATAATAAACCATGCTACAAATGATAATCCAACTGCCCAAAGCCAATTTCCACGAAGTTGATCTCTGGCATCGCTTTTTAATTCCGCTCTTGTCATAAAATCCTCCAAAGTTGATATTCTTTTTAAAAAAAGCCTAATTCCACGAAACTGGAACTAGGCTCACACAGTGTAATACCGTCACTTTGACCACATATAGAAGATAACATTTTCGCTACCGGAGAAAATGACTACTATAGCAACGGTACAATGTAGATTTTAGCATTCCACTAACAAAAAAACAACCGTTAGCCGCTATCAAAAAAATAAAAAAGTGAGGATTCTCACCCTCACTTTTATTCCATACTGAGCATCATTGACATAATATTATTAACTTCACTCTTGTAAAGCTTAAACTTTCCTTTAGTCGTATGATTACTTTGAATAATAATCATATTTTTAGCATTTGGTGTAGCTCTCATGAAAGTATAATAACCCTCACCAGCACCATTAGCTACCTTATATTGTGACAAGTTATAAAAACCGCCATTATAAAACTTAGGTCCCTTACCCTTGAACAATACTGCCCGGCTTTGATCACTCAATACATTTCCTGTCAAAATATATTTCATAGTTTTTGCTAAATCATGGTTAGACATCACAATTGACCCTGCACCTAATTCATCATGGGCATCTTTTACTGCTGTTTCATGAGGAACTCGGTTGTAAGCTTGATCAATATCACTATAAACATATCCAGGAACCCAATTAGTATTGAGGAGTTTTGTTTTGTCAGACCATAAAAACTCAGTATTTTGAAGCTTTAATGGTTTGATAAAAGTTTCTCTAAATAAATCCTCATAAGATTTATTTTCTATCTTAGAAATAATTCCACAAAGTAACACATAGTTAATTGAAGTGTAGTGCCATTTTCCAAGACGCTTCATATCAAAGGTCGTGTACTTAATATCATGCTTCAAGTTAGCTTCATCTGAAATAAAAACTTTAGTACCGAGTTTTTTTCCTTTTTGAAGGTCTAGCCCTGAAGTCATATTAAGCAAGTTACTGATTTTAACATAGTCACTACCTTCAACTTCAGGATAAAATTCACTTAGAGTATCACTAAGACTTAGTTTTCCTTTTTCAACTTCACGCATGACCATTGTTGCTGTCATCGACTTTTGAACTGAATTAATCAAATAGCTAGTGTCAGGCTTATTACCAGTAGCATATTTAAGCAAAGTCTTACCGTTATTTATAACTGTGACTGAACCTTTCACACCTAAACGGTCAATAGCCTGTCGCACTACTTGTCTTTTAAACTTTTCTTATCAGATAAGTTTATAGGTTTTATATTAGTTCGATTTTGCCATTTCTTAGAGTAGAAATAGTTATTCAAATCATAATGATATGCCTTATTAGGTTTTTGCATGAATGGTTTTACAGCTTGATCTACTGCTACCCAACCATTCCAGCCGAGGTGAATAGTATCTTCCATGAAGTACTTCTTACCACCATCTTTTGACAAATCAGCAATATTTTCAAAACCTTGACTAGTTAATTGGTATTCCATCTTGGCTACAGATTCTTGATACATCTTTTGTGACAAGCCTGTATATTTTGCCCACTTGGCATTTACCGGTGGAATAATGAACAAGACATTAGTATGTTGCTTAGCAAATTGATTTAATAGAAGCTGGAAATCTCCATATTCAGCTGATTTAGTATAATCAAAATTCTTTTGACTGCCCTTTAGCTTCTTAAGAACACCTTTAGTTAAACGGTTCTTATAGAAAGTGTTGTCAATTCCCAAATTATTTGAATTAGTGTGAATTTCTGCTTGTTCAGTAGCCACTTTCTTCAAAGCTTTTACTGAATAATGGTTAGGCAAAAGTTGCGCACGTTTGCGAATCTTTTGGACACGATCACGAAGCTGGAATGAACTAAAGAATGTATCTTCATTTGCAAGCATCTGACGACGATTTTGTAATAAGAATCTATCCCAATCAGACAATTTTTGACCTGCAGCAATCTTCTTAAGACCTGATTTAATAATTCCAGTCTTAATATCTGGCATATCTAAAAGACGCTTAGCTGCATAACGGTCAGCAGTGTTATCTTTAGCATTAAGTAAAAACATCGTTGTTTGAAGCGGTGAATAATACAAACTAAACGCTGCTGGATCTTGACCCCTCTTAGTAAACCATTGTGGCGAAATAATCAAAACAGCTTTTTTGTTCTTAAGCTGCTCACTTGTCCCTTGCATCCCAATAAACTGAGCCAAACTTTGACTACCTGGACCACCAAGTAAAAATGGTCGATAGTTGCGTTTATACTTTTCCGCAATCACACTTGGGTGAAGTGGGTCCATACGTGATAATTCACTTGAACCGTAAAATGGAACATAGCCATTTTCAAAGGCTTCTTGCTTCATTTTTACACCCTTGAAGACAGTATCAGTTTGAGAATTTGCAGCTTGGAAGATAGCATCTTTTGAAAAAGTTCTCTCCCATGGCAAAAGAAATACAACTAATAAAAGGATAAAAGCGCAAAGAACTGGGCCAAATATTTGCCACAGCCGGCGTTTATTACTCATTTTCTAAGCTTTCCACCTTTGCCACAATCTTAGCTGGAGTATCCCATTCTTCACGGTTAAATTCTGAAACTGGAACATCAATATCAAACTTTTCTTGTAAGCTCAAAAGCATTTGAACACTTGCCATTGAATCAAGCAAACCATTTTCAAAAATGTTTTCGTCCATTTGATCTGACAAATCTTCACCAGTTAAATCGTTTAAAATGTTCAAAACTTCTTCTTGTGTGTTCATAATTAAATACCTCTTTTTAATAAAAACTATCTTTCTATATTATATTTTATTGCCAACCAAACCACAATGTGCTCAGGAATCCTGAAAAGATAAGCATACCAAAGCAGACAACATTAAATGTAATAAAGATTGCAAACCAATTTGTAAACTTATTAGATGGAATTTGCTTTTTATGCTTTCTCTTAAATCTAATCCACATATCATTGATAATAATGGCTAGTGCTTGATACAACCCATAGGCAATGTAGTACCAAGTAAGGCCGTGCCAAAATCCCATGATAAGGAAGAGCAACAGATATGAAGCTTGAGACAATCTGATTCGATTCTTAAACAATTTTTTCTTCATTGCAAAGAATGTAAACCGCATATAAATGTAGTCACGGAACCAGAATGAAAGTGTGATATGCCAGCGATTCCAGAAATCTTTAATGTTCTTAGAAATAAATGGCTTGTTGAAGTTCATTGGAGTGTGAATTCCCATAAAATATGAAATTGACACTGCAAAAAGTGAATATCCAGCAAAGTCAAAGAACAAATACATCGTGTAGCAGTACATGTAAGCTACTACCCACCATGATAATTTAAGACCTCCATTAGCATTACCTGCAGCAAGCGCAGCTTCACTAAATCTTGGAAGCCATAATGTTCCAAAGAACCATCCTAATATAAATTTATAAAGAAAACCTTGAAATAAATAGCGAACTGCATATTGCAAATCAGTAATGTAATCTTCTCTACTTGGAGCTTTATCAAAATCTTTCTTAAATCTCCGGTATCTATCAATAGGACCTGAAGAAATAGTAGGGAAGAATAGTAGGAATCTAGCATAAGTGCTGGGATCTACTTTTTTAATTGCTCCGTCACGAATTTCCATAATCACTTGTACGTTCTTAAAAGTAATGTATGAAATACCCAAAAATCCAACCGTAAACGGAACCGTACCTGCTGGAGCAACTGCCAAAATCTTGACCGCAGTTAATGGCACAATTGCTAAGATAACTGCCAAACAAAAAATCCAAGTTTTATTTGGGCTATCTTTCTTAGTTCTATAGTGTTGATAAATAAACGTAATACAAAATTCAAATATCAAATATAGAAGTAAGTTAATTCCTTCTTGCCAATGAGTTCCATCAAAAATCAAAAATAGGAAAACAATTGAGAAAATTGCTTCATAAGTCTTAAAACGTTTACCATTATAAAGACCCACGATAATTGGAATTAATGCAATCATCAACCAGATAAAGTATTGCGGATTGGAGTAAGGCTGTAAGTTAATGAAGTTAAAGTTCACTACTTATTAACCTCCTTAATAACAGCCTTGATATCCACCTTGCCATTTTGAGAAATTGGCAAACTATCACGATAAATATAACGCTGCGGAATCATATAAGGCATCACATTCTTCGCCAAGTCTTCACGAATCAGCTTAGTAAGTTCTGCATCTGAATATTTACGACGTACACCATCTTTTAATTCAATTTCTGCAACAATTTGCTTAACAGTGTGATCTTTATTGTATTTAGGTGCAGCTACACCATAACGAATAAGTTCATTCTTAGTTAAGTAGAAATTGATCTCTTCAAGCTCAATTCTGTAACCATTGAACTTAATTTGGAAGTCAATTCTTCCTCTATAAAATAGCATATCACCATCAAAGAATCCGGCATCTCCTGTACGATAGCTTTCGTATTTATCTTCTGGATTTTTAAAGAAAGCTGCCTTAGTTTTTTCAGGATTATGCATGTATCCTTTAGAAACGCTAGGACCTTCGATGATAATTTCGCCTTCGCCAGGCTTATCACCTTTTGAAGTATCAATAGTAATTCTTGTATCTTCTTTGGTCTTACCAATTGGCAAACGATCATATTTTTCAAGAATTTCATCGGTAATTTCTACTTGAGTTACAGCAACTGTAGTTTCTGTTGGACCATAAGTATTGAAGATATGGCTATTAGGAAACTTTTTACGCAAAGTAGCTGCTTCACTATGAGGTAACTCTTCCCCACAAAAGAGGAAATGAGTTAAGTCTGGGTGATGTTCACCATCAAAAGTTCTATCCAAGAAACACATTTGTGCAAATGATGGAGTAGATACCCAAACATTAAATTGCATCTTAGGAAGAGTTGCAAACAATTGCGCAAAGTTTTGCGTTACATCGTGTGGCAATACCACAAGCTTACCTGCAGAAACAAGAGCTGGATATAGACTCATTACAGATAAATCAAATGAGTAAGGAGCTTGTGCTAAAAAACTAGGATGTTCTGGCAAATTAAAGTCAGTCAATTCCCAGTTTACAAAACTAAGCAAGTTATCATGACTAATCTGTACACCTTTAGGCTTGCCAGTAGTACCAGAAGTGAAGATAATGTAGAAATTATCTTCACCTTCAACATAGTGACTTTCATCAATTGTGTAATCACCATCAATTACATCACTTGGCTTTATAACTTCTAGATTGCTTACATCAACATCTGGTAATTCATCTACAGCAAGAACCGCTCTACTTTGAGAAACTTCTTGAATCATAGTCAAACGCTCTGCATTAGAATAACTTGCAATTGGAATATAAGCGTGACCTGCCTTTACACTTCCCAAGAAGCTAGCAATCATTTCAAAGGTTTGTCCACCCCAAATCATGATTGGATCATGTTCCGGAATATCTAAACTTAAGATTTTATGTGCCCAAGCATCTGAGCGCTTCTTTAAATCACCATAAGTATTAGTTTCACCAAGATAGTCATAAACAATTCTATCTGGATCATTTACAGCAATTTCTTCGATTTTCTTAATTACATCTTCAATCATTGATAGCACCTGCCTTAAAATTCGTTATAAATAAAGTGAACTGATGTTAATCCACTATACTCATACAAATAAATTAGAGCCATCAGGATTGCAAAATAAACGACTGTCTTCAAGACAAACATTCCAATACGTTTGCCTCGAGAGTCAACTTTTGTATTTTTCTCCATGTATCTCCCTCAGTAACTATATTTACTTACGCCCTATGTTACTACAATAATCAAGTAGTTAAGAGCACTTATTAGATATTTTAACAAATTTAAACAAATAGCTAAAATCGTACGATTAAATTTTACTACAAATTGTGTTCATAGGTAGATTTAATTGTCTATTTTTCGGCAATTTGCATATGCAAACCATAATGGAATGAAAACCACAAATGAAGTAAATACTAACGCAAAAATCATAAGTTTCATTATATTACTTGGATTTTGCCATTTTTTAGAATTTGCCGTCGTTAAAACAAACACCCCTAAGAGAATACTAATTACAATTTCAGCAATATAAAGATAAGAATAAGCTGACCAAGTAGTCATCTGAAGAAGAGATAGGTAAGCTGAAGCTGGAAGCAAACAGAACCATCCTGAAAAACGCAACCAAAATATAGTTCTTTTTTGATAATTAGGAGTCATAATTTTCCTTTCTTTATTAACAAGCTAATTTCCAAATAGAGCATTTATATTTAAAGATAAAACTCGATCCATTACAAGAATATGTGGTTTTGCATATATTTTTGATCCAGATTCAAATAAACATAAAAGTTGACCCTTATAAGCTGTAATCTGTTCTAAGTAAGGTGGCATATCAATAACTTTTTCAGCATTTTTTTCATCAAGAGCATTTATGGCAGTTGATGGAAAAATATACAGCTTTGAGTCCCCACTGCCATAAGACTGGCTTAAAAATATTTTATCATCATAAATAGCTATTCCTTGAATCTGCTTATCCATGGAAGTTTCTCCATTGGGGTCAGACCAAGATACATTTCCAGTAACGGCTTTAATTTCATTATTAGTAATAGTACCCTTATTTTTTCCACTTCGAGAAATAGAATAGCTAGCAACGCGCCCACGTCCATACATATTGAAGAAACCAACAAATAATTGATTATCATAATAAGTAAGAGCGGATGCACGTTCTATAGTAGGAATGGAAATTTGATTATCATATTTAATAGGGATATGTGTTTTATCATTATAATTCTTTAAAGTTTTCATTGAAAATGACATCAAAGCTGAAACCCCACCCATAGATCCGGTAATCCAAATATTTTTTGCAACTGGATCATAGGCAATCCCGCCTAAGTGAGGCTTTCCCTTTATTTGAATGGTCTTTAAATATTTTCCAGTCTTTTTATCAAGCACATAAATCACTGAAGCATGTTTATGTTCACCATCATAAGCTGTAATCAATAAATATTTTCCAGCAACCGTAATTCCTTGCGGTGTCATTGCATGAGCAGTATCGAACTTTTTATTAGAAAAATTATAACTCTTTGTCGTAACTAACCCCGGCACAATAGCATCCTTACCATCCCAAGTGCGGGGAGGGACATAATTCGAAGCTTTATTAATAAAAGGGTATTTTTGTCGTAACTCTTTTTGGTATTCTGAGTATTTATGCCAAGAAGCATTAATATTTGTCCCATCTTTGTCTTTTACTAAGTCTGGGCGGCCTTTTTGCATTTCTTGATCTTGCCACCATTCATAAGCACAGTAGCCACCAGCACCAATTCCTGAAATGAGTGCAATTATTAAAATTATTCGAAAAATAATTTTGCCTCGTTTTTTCAATTTTAGTTTCTCTCTTCTTTCTTAATTTAGTTGTAGTCTATTTTATCCAAAATTTTTTAAAATTTGTCATATTTTTAAAAAGTATCTAAAAGCATTATTATGAAAGCGTTTATCCATGATTGTTATAGACTAAAATAAACTAAAAATAAATTTTTTAGGTGTTTGGTCACACATTTTTCACAATTCAAGGTTATACTATTAAGTGAAGTGAAGAATAAACGGAAAACTTTTCACTTCACTCAACTTTTTTGTTTTTCATTCATACTCCTCCAAGTAAATAATGAAAATAAAAAGAATTGACTTTGATAGTCAATTTCATATCTATCCCTTTCGGCTCGCGGTACTTCGCGAGCTTTTCTTTTCTTCTTAAACAAATCGCTAAAATTTCTTTACCATTTCGTAAGAATTTAAACACTTTTACTTCACAATTTCTCTGTATTATATAAATCGTAGCAAGGCGGTAGAACTTGTTACATACTCCCACTTTTTTATTTCATTCATTCTTACTCCTCCAAAGTAGATGAAACTAATAGGGTCTGCAATGTTTGCAGGCCTTTTCCTTTTTCAGAAATAAATTATCAAACTATAATGGTGAGTGAAAGGAGAAATTATGATTTCACCATCAATTCAACATTTAATAGAAGAAAAATCAGGTTCATTTTTAATTCCAGCAAGTCGCATTGCATTTGTACAAGACGATAATCCACTATATCATGCGTTTTTAATCTTAACTAAAGTTAAATATTCTAAAATTCCAGTTTTAGATAAAAATCGTCGTGTAGTTGGATTAATTACTTTAGCAATGATTACTGATAAAATGCTAGAAACTGATGAAATTTCAATTGATCCATTAAATAATCTAAAGGTGCGAGATGTAATGCAACGGGATTTTCCAAAAATAAACTTCGTTGAAACTACTCTAGAGCGGCAACTTCATTTATTAATTGACAATCCTTTCCTCCCTGTAGTTGATTCTAAAGGAGTCTTTCAAGGATTGTTAACTAGACGAGAATGGATTAAAGCTTTCAATTATGTATTTCATACTTATGATGAACATTATATGGCAATTCCCAAAAAGCCATCTAAATCACAACTGATAAACAAGATCGTAACAACGAAATAAGTTTAAGAACTGCCATTAGGCAGTTTTTTTATTCTTCATCTAATTTAGAATGATTATAATTTACATTTCATGAAACAGTGGTAAAATTGTTCTTATAGATAATTGTTGTACTATTTTGGAGGGAAAATATGTTAAAAAACCAATGGAAGCTAATAGTTGTTCTAATACTTGGTATTATTGGCGCTATTTTAGATTTTTTATGCGGAAAACCCACAATTGCAAACTTACCTATCGCTGGTATTTTAATAGATATCTTTGGTATTTATATTGCAATTACAATGGCTGTTGAAATGATTGGCGATATTCGCAAAGGTCGCTGGGGAGTTGATATTTTAGCAATTATTGCTATCGTTTCAACTATGGCAATCGGCGACTATTGGGCTGCCTGGATGATTTTGGTAATGTTTACTGGGGGAGAATCCCTTGAAGACTACGCTACAAGTCAAGCCGATAAAGAACTACGTTCTCTTATTAATAACACCCCACGCAAAGCTAATAAACTAGTAGATGGTAAAATTACTCAAGTAAACGTTGATGATTTAAAAATTGGTGACCACATCATTGTTAAACCCGGTGAACAAGTTCCAATTGATGGTAAAATCGTCAAAGGTGATTCTAGTTTTGATCAATCTTCATTAACTGGTGAATCAGTCCCTGTTTCCAAAAAGCCTGGCGATACAGTTATGTCAGGGTCCATTAACGGAGATGCTTCTGTAGAACTTCAAGTAACTAAACTTGCCAAGGATTCTGAATACCAATCAATCGTGGAATTGGTTAAATCATCTGAAGCTCGTCCTGCAAAATTTGTTAAAATGGCAGATCGTTATGCTATCCCCTTTACAATTATTTCCTTGGTAATAGGTTTTATTGCCATGGCATTAGGTGGATGGAACTTTACTCGTTTTGCGGAAGTTATGGTTGTAGCTTCTCCATGCCCACTTCTAATTGCTGCACCTGTTGCCTTAGTATCAGGGATGAGTGCAATGTCAAAAAATCACATTATTGTAAAAAGTGGTACAACGCTTGAAAAATTATCCCGTGCTAAAACTTTTGCATTTGATAAAACAGGTACTTTAACAGAAAACAAGTTGGAAATCAGCGAAGTTGTTGCCCAAAATGGTTTTGATAAAAAAGAAATCCAATCTCTGGCAGCAAGTGCTGAACAGCAATCAACTCATATTATTGCCACTTCTTTAGTCGACAGTACTCCAAAAGATATGATTCATATGGTAAAAGACTTAAAGGAAACTACTTCTCAAGGGGTAGAAGGAGTTGTTAATGGCAAAAAAGTTAAAGTTGGTAAACTTAGTTTTGTTGCTCCTAATGAAGAAGTTAATGGCGTAAATTCTACAGCTGTTTATATTTCAATTGATGGTAAGTATGCTGGTTATATTACTTTTAAAGATCAAATTCGCCCAGAAACCTCATCCACAATTGCTCGTTTACGTAGACAAGGTGCAGAAGAAATTATGATGCTTACTGGCGACCATAAAAATGTCGCTGAGCAAGTTGCTAAAGCTGCCGGAATCACTGATGTAAAATATAACTTGCTTCCAAGACAAAAAATTCAAGCAATTAAAGATGTACCAGAAAATTTACGTCCTGTTGTAATGACTGGAGATGGTGTCAATGATGCTCCAAGTTTAACTGCAGCAGATGTTGGAATCGCCATGGGTGCAAAAGGTGCAACAGCTGCCAGTGAAAGTGCCGATGCAGTTATTATGGTTAATGATTTAAGCAAAGTAAATGATGCTGTAGCCATTGGTAAACACACAATGAAAGTAGCTAACATTGATGTGTTAACGGCAATTTTCATCGTAATCATCTTAGAAGTTATTGCTGCAACTGGTGTTATTCCTGCCTTCATCGGTGCTATCTTACAAGAAGTAGTTGATTTAATTACCATTTGTTTAGCTCTTCTTGCTAAGACCAAGCCAAGCAAGAAACAATTAGGTGAAGAGGAACAGCAGTAACTTGCATTTATATACAATAATTATTACAATAAAATCTAACTAAATACTTCAAGCGGTTGGGTTTTTATTATAAATAAAACTTTCAAGATTAGGTTCTTTTGGGTGAAAGACCATTCTTGAAAGTTTTTTCTTTTTTGAAAGGAGCAATGAATGGAATTTTTAGGAGAATTAATCTTAATTTTACTGGCAACAAGCTTACTAGGACAATTATTTTCTAGATTTAATATGCCTGCAGTTATTGGACAATTGTTATCTGGAATCTTATTAGGCCCAGCCATTTTAGGTTGGGTAAAATCTGGAGATATTATTAGTTTATTTTCAGAATTTGGCGTAATTCTATTAATGTTTCTTGCAGGGCTGGAAAGTGACCTTGATTTATTGAAGAAATATTTCAAACTAAGTTTCACTGTAGCCTCCATTGGGGTTATTTTGCCAGTTGTCTTTACAGGTATCGCAAGTTACTTATTTGGGATGAAATTTGTAGAGGCATTATTCATCGGAATTGTATTTGCAGCAACTAGCGTATCTATTTCCGTTGTTGTTTTGCAAGAAGCCAATCAATTGCATACTCGTTCAGGAGTAGCTATTTTAGGAGCAGCTGTTGTTGACGATATTTTAGCAGTTGTCGTTTTAAGTTTATTTACTACTTTTAGTCATGAAGGCGGTAAAAGTGGCCTCACTGATAACTTCTTCTTAAACTTAGCAATTGAAGTGCTTTATTTCGGTGCTGTGTGGATAGTTTATAAATTTGTAGCACCATATTTCATGAAAACTGCAGAAAAATTAGACGTTAATTATTCAGTAGTAATTGCTTCTTTAGTTCTAGCTCTAACGATGGCATGGGCTGCAGATTTTGTTGGACTTTCTGCAGTAGTAGGTGCATTTTTTGGTGGACTTGCTATTCGTCAAACGCCCCAATATAAAGAAGTTAATGCATCTGTATCTGCAATCGGCTATTCAATTTTTATTCCTGTTTTCTTTGCGGATATTGGACTTTCAATGACTTTTGCTAGTTTTGTTCGTGATCTTTGGTTTATTATTGTAATGACAATTTTAGCAGTATTATCAAAGTTTTGGGCTGGAAAATATTCTAGTGAATTATTTGGCTTTACAAAAAATGAAGGTAATATCGTTGGTGCAGGAATGGTATCACGTGGAGAAGTAGCCTTGATTGTAGCTCAAATTGGTATTACTCATCATCTTTTCCCAGAAGATATTTATTCAAGTTTAATTCTAGTAATCATTGTTACTACTGTGATTTCACCATTTATTTTGAACTACTTTATCAATAAACAAAAAAATGCTTAAAAATAAAATCATAATAAAAAGGAGCTTCTACGCTCCTTTTTATATTACTCCTAATAAATTATATGCCATGTGCGTCATCATTGAATAACGCAAATCTTTTGTTTGTAGATAAACCCAACCTAACACACATCCAAGTACCCAATAGACAATGATAAATTTTGAAAGTGCAGGATCATGCATAAAGGCAAAAACAAATCCGCTGACTAATATTCCGGCCCACTTATTAAATGACGTTGCTTTAGTAAAGAAAGTATTGAAAAACATTCCTCTAAAAATTACTTCTTCACAAAACGGTGCAATAAATCCAACCATAATCTTGAACATCATGCCACTTTGAAGGGAAATTCTGTTTAACTCTTGCTGATTAGTTGAAACAGTCTTTCCACCACTAACTAAATTTAAAGTGATTACTGCACCAATTGTAATTAGGATAAATCCAATAAAAGCAACCAACACTTTCTTCCACTTCCAATGTGGCTCTTCATTAAATCCCCAATTATTCACATATTTCAGTTGTTGTTTATATAGCCAAAAAATAAGCCATAACACAATCACTGTAATTAAAGCAATCCCCACACTTTTCATTGGCATATGAATCTTTTTAGGAAAGAAATAAAAACCCTGTAAAAATGCGTACAAAACAAATGCAATTATCATTCCTGCAATGTTACCTGCATAATGTAAAAATTTTCTCATTAGACCACCTTGATTTTCTAGGATTTTTTAGCTTTATTTTCTATAATAAACTATGATAATTCTAACATAAGTGGGAGTATTTATTATGCATGCATTATTTCAGCTTTTTCAACAAAATCGACAATTTTCGATTTTTTCTGCTATCATGCTTTTTGTATTTTTTATGTTTCTTATTTCGTGGTTGATTGAACCAAGACGATTAGTTAATGGGATGATATTTACACTTTTTATTTTCTTATTTGCTATATGGGTCAGTCTTTTAGTTTTTGCGACAAACCTTAAAACTCTTAAAGAAGTCTATACCTTAATTGTAATTGGAATATTAATGCTAATAGCAATTATTGCAGCCTTTTCATGGTTATTCTTTTTGTGGAATGCTTATTTTGTCTGGAAATATGAAAGTCACACTTTGCCTAATTTACTCACACTTTTTATAGGAATTGGCTTAATTATTACCTGGGTAATAGCTATTACTGGTCCAGCAAAATATTTACCAAATTGGTTAAACATTCTCTTAACAACTGCACCTGTCATCGCAGTATATCTACTTTGGGTAATGTATAACTTCCTAATTAACTCTTTTTTATATCAATTTGTTCCTCGCAGATATGACCAAGACTATTTAATTGTTTTAGGTGCTGGATTAATTAATGGTGAACGTGTAACGCCACTATTAGCTACACGTATTAATCGCGCTATTCAATTTGCACAAAAGCAGGTCAACAAAGGACATAAAATGCCCAAAATTATTATGTCTGGTGGAAAAGGACCTGATGAAAAAGTTTCCGAAGCTCAAGCGATGACTGAATATGCAATCGCACGAGGAATTTCTCCTGATGATATCTTACTTGAAGATAAATCACGTAATACTTATGAAAACATGCTCTTTTCAAAAGAAGTTGCTAAAAAAGACTATGGAAATTACAAATTCAAGGCTAAATTTTTTAGCAATAATTACCATATTTTTCGAGCTGCTCTGTATGCCAAAATGGCAGGCCTCAATGCTAATGGAATAGGATGTTATACTAGATTTTACTTCTTGCCTAATGCAATAATTAGGGAATTTGCTGGAGTATTTGTCATGAATAAAAAGCGCCACTTTATCATTATTAGCTTAATTACTGTATTCTTTATTATTCAAGCGTTATTTGCAGCAGGAGGAATCCTTAAGTGGCGAATGATTTAATTAAGAATATCTAAACTTTAAGCATTTTCATTTATAGAGTATAAATTTATTACTATACTTAAGCATAATTGTATTTTTAATGAAAGGTGCAAATATGCTTCAACTTAAACATATTTATAAATCATATAAAGTTGGAGACACCGTCACACACGCCTTAGACGATGTCTCTATTTCATTTAGAGATCAAGAATTTGTGGCGATTTTAGGACCTAGTGGTTCTGGTAAAACCACTATGCTTAATGTAATTGGTGGACTTGACCGTTATGACAAAGGAGATTTAATTATTAACGGTAAGTCAACTAAGAATTTTACTGAGACGGATTGGGATGCTTATCGCAATAATACTGTGGGTTTTATTTTTCAAAATTATAACTTAATTCCGCATCTATCAATTATGGATAACGTAGAATTAGGAATGACTTTATCTGGGGTTCCAGCAAAAGAACGTCGCGAAAGAGCAATTAAAGCTTTAACTGAAGTAGGCTTAAAAGACCACATGCACAAGCAACCTAATCAATTATCTGGTGGTCAAATGCAACGTGTCGCTATTGCTCGTGCAATTGCCAACGATCCCGACATTTTACTTTGTGATGAGCCAACTGGTGCACTTGATACTGAAACTTCTATTCAGATTATGAAACTGATCAAAAAGCTTTCCAAAAATCGCTTAGTCATTATGGTCACTCATAATCCAGAACTTGCTAAAGAGTATGCTTCAAGAATCGTTAACTTCCAAGATGGTAAAATTCTAAATGATTCTAATCCATTTAAGGCTAAAAAAGAAAAAGATACTTTCAAATTAAAGCGAACCAAAATGTCATATTGGAATGCTATTAAACTTAGTTTTACTAATATTATGACTAAAAAAGCTCGGACAATTTTAACAGCTTTTGCTTCAAGTATCGGTATTATTTCAATTGCAGTAGTCCTTTCAATCTCTAATGGTTTTCAAAAACAAATTGACACTACTATGAGTAAGGCACTCGCCAAATATCCAATTGCAATTACACCAACGGCTACTGATATGAATGCTGTAACTACGAGAAAAGAATCAGATAAAAACGTCAAAAATCGAGGCTATGTAACTGCTCAAAAAGACCAAAGTGAACAAACTTCTCACAGTAATAAAATTACTGAAGCTTATGTAAACTACATAAAGAAAATCAATTCCAATTATGCTAATAATATTTCTTATCAACGTGCCACTAATTTGAATTTACTTTCAAAAGTAAATGGTAACATTGACCGCATTCAATTTTCTAATAATGATTCAAGTGGCACTCAGTCGATGACAGCCATGCGCCAAGAAGCAATGAATTCAATGGGTGCTGGGTCAAGCGTTTTTCCTACTACTCTTAATAAGAAGAAAGGTTCATTCTTAAAGCAAAATTACCAACTTCTTTCAGGTAGCTGGCCAACTAAATCAACTGACCTTGTCTTAGTAACAGATAATAAAAATACTGTTAATATCAATGCTCTTAAAAATTTAGGCTTTGATATTGATGATGGTGACAAAGTTAAGTTTAATAAGTTAATTGGTAAAGAATTCAGCCTTGTCTCAAATAATGATTACTACAGCCAGCTTCCTACTGGAACTTTTGCTCCTAAAAAGGCTAACCAATCTATGTACAATTCTGGTAAAAAACTACGCCTAAGTGCTGTAATTCGTCCTAAAAATGAAGATTCAATGGCACTTTTATCAACAGGAATTGCATATAGTGATAAGTTGACTCAAAGTGTAATCAATGAAAACAAAAATTCTGATATTGTTAAAGCCCAAAAGCAATCAAACAATAATGTTATTACTGGGCAAAATATCAACTCTAGTCAAAAGAAACAAATCCTACAAACTTTGGGTGCTACTAGCATTCCTACTGGAATTATGATTTATCCAAATAATTTTGATTCTAAAGATAAAGTCTTAGATTATCTTGATAAGTGGAATAAAGGTAAACCTAAGAAGGACCAAATTATTTATACAGATATGTCTAGCGTCGTAACTACAATGACTGGTGGTCTTCTTAACGGAATTACTACTATACTTGTTGCATTTGCGGGAATTTCTTTAATTACTTCAATGATTATGATTGGTATCTTAACTTACACTTCAGTACTTGAAAGAACTAAGGAAATTGGTGTTCTCAAAGCTCTTGGTGCTAGAAAACGTGACATTACACGAGTATTTGATGCAGAAACTTTTATTCTTGGAGTATTTGCAGGCCTTCTTGGAGTAGGAATTGCATACATTCTCACTTTCCCAATCAACAGTGTAATCTATAAGATTACCGATCTTGCAAATGTTGCACAACTTGATCCAAAAGCAGCCATTATCTTAATTATTATTTCAACTGTTTTAACTTTAATTGGTGGTCACATTCCAGCAAAAATGGCTGCTAAAAAGGATGCCGCAATTGCTCTTAGAAGTGAATAATTAACTTATTTTAGTTCACTTTTAGTAAAACTTGCGCGTAGAATGTAATTGAATATCTTTATCTAAATTAAATCGCCCTCCAGATAGTGGAGGGCGATTTTTTTATTTATTCTTCTTTTTTCTTACGCGCTTAACTCTTATAACTGAACTAATAATTGCAAAAATTAACATAGTGTCATACACAAAACTAAATGGAAAAATCAAACCTAATTTTCCAAATAGTGCGTACATGACGACATTGTATATAACTAATAACGAAATACATAATACTGTGTCCCAATATCCCAGCTTCTTTGCATACTAGTCATCATAAGCTTTTCTTTCCGGCGTATTATACGCCCAAATTATTAAAGCTATAAAAATAATTGTTGAAATTACGTATATCATACTATTTAATATCATTTTATCAAAGTTTCACACAAATCCACAGAGTTATCCACAAGATGTTGAAATTGGTTAACTATATATACCATATCTTGTAGCTAGTTAAATTACGTCTAATGGCTGTTTCGCAACAGGTTTTGGAAAATCTGCATTGATAAGGCGCAAATCATCCTCTGTCAGCTCAATATCTAACGCCTTAATATTATCTTCCATATGTTTAATAGAAGCAGCCTTAGGAATCGACAACACATTTTTATTTCTAATTGCCCATGCCAACATAATTTGATGTGGAGTAACATTATGATTTCGAGCAACGATTTTTAAGTTTTGCGTAATTCTAATAGAATTTCCACTTCCTGAATTAAATGGAGAATATCCAATAAAGTTAATATTTTTCTTTTCTTGCCAAGGCAGTAAGTCATACTCTACCCCACGATGATCCAAGTTATACAAGTCTTCATTAGCAAAACAATTATTACCATTTTCCAAACTTGTTAACTCTTCCATATCAGAAGTATCAAAGTTTGATACGCCCCATTCATGAATTAAGCCTTCTTTTTTCAACTGTTCTAATCCATAAATAGTATCTGAAAGTCTATGATTTCCTCGCCAGTGAAGTAAATACAAATCTAAGTAATCAGTTCCTAAACGATCTAGACTTGCTTCTAGACTTTTTCTTTCTAGTTCAGGTGTTGCGTGATAAGGATAAAATTTCGAAATTAAATAAATCTTACTTCGATCATATCCTTTAATTGCTTCCCCAACTAATTTTTCACTTTTACCTTCACCATACATTTCTGCTGTATCAATTATTGTTAAACCATTATCTAAGCCATAGCGCAGTGCAGAAATTTCATCATTTTTCTTATTTAAATTATCTCCCATGGCCCAAGTACCCATGCCAATGCCGGATAGTTTCATTATTAATCACCTCACTTAAATTCTACTACTTTCTTTAAGAAAGCGGTTGACATAATGGTACATACCATTTTATAATGGACTAGACCAGTAAACAAGGAGGATTTAATCATGATAAAAGTAATTGTTAGAGAAAACGACATTCAAGGTGGAGCTGCAGCATTTGAAATTTTTGAAAAAGGTATCAAAAATGGTGCCAAGACTTTAGGTTTAGCAACTGGCTCAACCCCTGTTACTCTTTACCAAAACTGGGTTAAGAGTGACTTAAATTGCGATAACTTAACAAGTATTAACCTTGATGAATATGTCGGCTTAAAACCTGATAATCCTCAAAGTTACCATTACTTCATGCAAGAACACTTATTTAACAAGAAGCCATTCAAGAAGTCTTATATTCCAAATGGTGTATTAGCTGCTACAGATCCACAAAAGGCTTGTGATGAATACAATAAAATTATTAAAGATAATCCAATTGATATTCAACTTTTAGGAATTGGTAGAAATGGCCACATCGCATTTAACGAACCAGGTTCCTCATTTGATACTGTAACTCGTGAAGTTAAACTAACAGAAAATACTATTAAGGCAAATTCTCGTTTCTTCGATAGTATCGAAGATGTGCCAACTAGTGCCATCTGCATGGGAATTGCCAACATTATGTCTGCTAAAAAGATTGTTTTAATGGCCTTTGGTGAAAAGAAAGCTCACGCAATTAAGAAAATGATTGAAGGACCAATCACTGAAGAAGTTCCTGCATCAGTTTTGCAAAAGCACCCAGATGTAACTGTAATTATAGATGAAGCTGCAGCCAAAGAACTTGACGACAAATATAAGAACTAAACATAATTTATTTTGAACATAAAAAACCAGCTAGCAAAATTATTGCTAACTGGTTTTTATTTTCTAGGGAATGTTAATTATCTGGATATAAGGATAATCCCTGCTTATCTAGCTGTTTTTCAATGTAACTTTTAATCTTTTCAGACAATTCACTAAAACCAATTGTCTGATCACCATTGACGTACATTATAAATCCAACTTTTTATAATTGTTTTTTCTAAAAATTATACTTCAAAGTATTGTAAGAATTTATAAACTTTCTATAATAAATATAAAATTAGGAGATTTAAATAATATGAATTCAATCAAAAATTTCTTTAACAATAAAATTATTTCCAAATTTATTACAGCTTTCGGCGCTTTTATTTGTATATTTGCAACAGGAGTAGATTTTGGTATTATTCTACTCCAAAAAAGATTCTCATTACCAAATATCGGTGAACCAATTCTTGGAATAGCCACTCTAGTTATTGGTATTCGACAATTATATTTATTAGCAAAAAAGTAAATCAACTTAAAAACCAGCTAGCAAAATTATTGCTAACTGATTTTCGTTTTCTACTCAAATAATCCCATTCCGACCAATCTTGAAGATTTCTATTCAAAAAAATTGTCAAATTCCTTGACAATTTTCAAAAATAGCAAATTAAATTTCTCCTTGTTAGACACAACATCTCGTATTACACTAGTTAAGTACTCAACTACATCTAGTATTTAAGAAAGAATGTGATCCAAGTTATTGTATTAAGTGGGCCAATTGGAGCCGGGAAATCCAGTTTAACCAGTATTTTAGCTGAACATTTAGGTACTCAAGCATTTTATGAGGGTGTTGATACTAACCCAGTTCTTCCTTTATATTACAAGGATATGAAGCGATACACCTTTTTGCTTAATACCTACTTGCTCAACCATCGTCTAGCACAAATCAATCAAGCTATTCGTGATAAGAACAGTGTTTCTGATCGTTCAATTTATGAAGATGCCCTTTTCTTTAAAATGAACGCTGATAGCAAGGTTGCTGATCCAACTGAATTTAAAATTTATGATGATTTACTTGAAAATATGATGGAAGATACTCCTGGCAATCCAAGCAAGAAGCCAGACCTTCTTATCTATATCCATGTTTCATTAGATACAATGCTTAATAGAATCAAGAAACGTGGTCGTTCTTATGAACAGCTTTCTACCGATCCAAGTTTAAAAGACTACTATGCTCGTCTTCTTAGCTACTATGAACCATGGTATGAAAACTATAACGCTTCTCCAAAAATCAGAATCAATGGTGATAAACTTGATTTTGTTATTGATGAAGATGCTAAAAAAGAAGTTTTAAGTGAAATCGATAATAAATTACGCGAAATTGGTAATTTATAATTTATAAAAGATAAAAAGAAGGAACGTGATGACAGTTATTGTTTTAAGCGGGCCAATTGGAGCCGGGAAATCCAGTTTAACTAGTATTTTGTCAGATTATTTAGGAACTAAGCCATTTTATGAAAGTGTTGATGAAAATCCTGTCTTGCCACTTTTTTATGCTGATCCTGAAAAATATGCATTTTTACTTCAAGTATATTTCTTAAATACACGCTTTCACAGCATTAAAGCAGCACTTAGCCAAGACAACAACGTTCTTGACCGTTCAATCTATGAAGACGCCCTTTTCTTCCAAATGAACGCAGACATTGGCCGTGCCACCAGTGAAGAAGTTGATACTTACTATGAACTTCTTCACAATATGATGGATGAACTTAAGCGAATGCCTAAGAAGAACCCTGATTTGCTTGTTCACATTGATGTATCTTATGATACGATGATCAAACGTATTCAAAAACGTGGTCGTCCTTATGAACAACTAAGCTACGATGCAACTCTTGAAGACTACTACAAGCGCCTTTTAAAATACTACAAACCATGGTACGAAAATTATGATTATTCACCAAAGATGACAATCAACGGTGATGAACTTGACTTTATGTCTAGTGAAAATGATAAACAAATCGTACTTGATAAAATCGTAGATAAATTAAAAGAAGTTGGTAAACTTCCCGAAGACTGGGATAAGTCAACCGACATTCAAATTGAAGCATAAAATTTATTAGCTACTACAAAAGTATATTTTTGTAGTAGCTTTTTTTGTATAATTAAAAATAATTAATTATTTCAGTTTTTTATATTTCTATAGAAGGAAAAATATGAATAAACATAAATTTAAATACTTATTAGGTTTTGTCTTTACCATAATTTTATTATTCACTGGTATTAACATCGCTCATGCAGATGTTGATTATGATATTAATGAAGTGAAAGTTAATGCAACAGTGGAAAAAGACGGCTCGCTTAAAATTCAACGTTATGTATCTTATAAGTTTGATAGTGATGCTCATGGAGTATATTATCGACAAAACTTAGATACAAAACAAAAACTTATTAATCCAAAAGTAAGTGTTACAACTAACCATGGCAAAGAAATTGTCGCTACAAAAGGTACAAAAACTAATAACACTTATGAATTAACTTATGATACTGATGGTTATAAATTCAAGCTTTATCATAATATTGAAGATGGTGATGATGTAACAGTCAAATACTCTTACACTATTACAAATGCAATTATCAACTGGCGTGATACAGCTGAACTTAATTACAAAATAATTGGTGATGGCTGGGACACTGATCTTAATAAAGTAAAAATAAAAATTAACTTTAATAATTCAAAAGCAGTTCCAGAACTTAAAGTCTGGGCACATGGTCCACTTAGTGGCTATGTTAATGTTAATCGCAAGTTAGGTCAAGCCACTTTAACTGACACAGATGTTCCTGGCGACAGTGGAATTGAAGTTCATGCAATTTTCCCAACTTCTATTACCTCATTAAATAAAAATACTCGTGATAAAAATCATAAGAAGGCAATATTAGCTCAAGAAAAAGCACTTGCTGAAGAAGCTAACAGAAAACGTCATCAGCATGAATTATTTGAGCAAATCATTTCCTGGGGAATAATTATTATTGCAGCAGTCTTATCTTTATTTGGAAGTATTAAAATTTTAAAAACTCCTCATTTTGGTACAAAACTGAGAAAGTATTCTGATTTGCCTCATAATTATGAAATTCCTAATGTCGATCCAGTCACCGCTCAAATATTAGATGATGGTAGTAACCCAGATACCTATGCTTTTACTGCTTATTTAACACAGCTTGCTGGTAAACACCGTATTAAAATTGAAAATGTTAAACGAAAGAACTACCGCATAACTCTAGTAGATCCAACTGTAAAAGATGAATCCAAGTTAGTAGAAACACTTTTTGATGAAGTTGGAGACGGCACAAGTTTCACAACTAAACAAATGAAAAAAGCCGACTTAGAAGAAGATTTTAATGATTGGCAAGATGAAATGTTTGAAAAAGTTGAACAAGCTAACTTAATTAGTGAAGAATATGAAGAAAAATATAGCAAAGGGCGACGTTTATATCGCTGGTCTACGTCAGTTTATATCGTTTTATTCATCGTTTCCCTATTATTCATTCCAAGTAAAATCTGGCTACCAATTATTGTCTTCCTTTTGGCACTGATAAACATCACCTTAGGATTATTCTATAAAAAAGCAAACTCAATTTACACTAAAAAGGGTGCTGAAGAAGCCAACAAAGTGCGAGGATTTGAAAAAATGCTTGATGATATCGGTAATTTTAAAATGAAAGACATTGGGGAATTGATTTTTTGGGAAGAAGTTATGCCTTATGCAGTTGCCTTTGGTCTTTCTAAAAAAGTTATTAAGCAATTAAATATTGAATTTGATAAGGCTGAAATTGCCACAGTCTTTCCTCCTTCAAGTTATTACTGGTATAGTGGCAATTTTGAAAGAAGCTTTAATTCTAGCTTACAATCGGGAGCAGGACTTGATAGTTCAACTAGTGGGTCTAGCGGAGGCTTTTCTGGAGGAAGCTCGGGTGGCTTTGGCGGAGGTTCCGGTGGCGGAGCATTTTAATATTAAAAAAAGCGCCGAATGGCGCTTTTTTATTTACCCTAACTTTTTAGCTAAAGCATCAAGTGTTAATTCACTAGTATCATTGAATTTAACATCTGCATCTTTAAGATTCTTGCCAATTCCGATTGAAATTTCACCAGCACGGTTAATTGATTCAACACCAGATTGGGCATCTTCAATACCTGCTACATGTACAGGATCCAAATTCATAATTTCTGCAGCTTGCAAATAAATTTCTGGATCTGGCTTACCTTTCTTTAACTTAGCAGGATCAACTCTACCTTCAAAATAATCTCCAAGTTGAAGATATTTAAGAATTGTTGGACCATTTTTAGAAGCAGAAGCAAGAGCTAAATGATAGCCTTTAGCTTTTGCTTCATCCAAGAACTTTTTCATCCCTGGCAAAATATCATTTGGAGTTAGAGTTTTTACCAATTCAAGATAGTTGTCATTTTTTTCTTCAGCTAACTTTTCTTTTTCTTCTTGAGTGTAGTCATTTTCATGACCGCCAGCTTTTAAAATCAGTTCCAAAGAATCCATTCTGCTTACACCCCGTAAGCTATCAGCAAGTTCTTCAGTCCATTCAGTACCAACTTTATCAGCTACTTGACGCCAAGCTTGTCCATGAAACTTTGCAGTATCTGCAATCACACCATCTAAGTCAATTGCAAAACCTTGAATATCAGCAAAAGTCATAATTTCCTCCAATTTATTTTAATTCAAGTTTTTCACCATTTAAGTCAATGGTTAATGGTTCACCTGATACTAATTCAATATGAGTACCCTTCTTATCAACCGTTACTTCTAATACACGACCACGGAATGCTTGACGGAATTTGTATGAATTCCATTTCTTTGGAAGGAATGGTGCATAGTGAAGTTCACCATTTCTTACTCTCATTCCAGCAAATCCTTGGACAATATCAAGCCAACTACCAGTCATTGAAGTAATGTGTAAACCATCTTCAGTATCATTGTTGTAATTATCTAAATCAAGACGAGCTGCTCTTTCATATAATTCAACTGCTTTATCATGGTAACCAATATCAGAAGCAATAATTGAATATACTGAAGCAGAAAGACTTGATTCATGAACAGTAAATTGTTCATAGAAGTCAAAGTTATTCTTCTTTTCTTCTTGAGTAAAGTCATCAATGAAGTCCCAAAGACCTTGAATAACATCACCTTGCTTAACATATGGTGAACGCAAGATTCTGTCCCATGACCAATTTTGATTAAGTGGTAATTGATCACTTGGAATTTCAGAAACTGGTTTTAAGTCCTTATCTAAGAAACCATCATTTTCTGGGAAAATATCCTTTTCCTTGTCATATGGAAGATACATGTTATCTGCAATACCCTTCCAACGACGCTTTTCATCTTCTGAAACATTTAATTTCTTAGCAGTTTCTTCATCTACTTCATCTAAAATTTCAAGAGTATATCTTAAAGTCCACTGGCAAAGAAGGTTAGTGTACCAATCATTATTAACATTGTTGTCGTATTCATCAGGGCCAGTAACAGCATGAAGCATGTACTTGTTCTTTCTTTGTGAATAGTGAACACGGTCAGCCCAGAAGCGAGAAATTTCAGTTAAAACTTTTGCCCCTTCATGAAGAACATAGCTCTTATCACCAGTATAGTTAGTGTAAAGGTAAATTGCATAAGCAATATCACCGTTACGGTGAATTTCTTCAAAAGTAATTTCCCATTCGTTGTGACATTCAATACCATTGAAAGTTACCATTGGGAAAAGAGCACCCTTTAAGGCCTTGTTCCTTAGCATTGATATAAGCACCTGGCAATTGCTTGTAACGATACATTAATAAGTTTCTTGCAATCTTAGGATCACCCACTCCAAGGTATACGGGCACACAATAGGCTTCAGTATCCCAGTAAGTTGCACCGCCGTATTTTTCACCAGTGAAACCTTTTGGACTAATGTTTAAGCGATAGTCATCACCATAGTAAGTTGAGAATAATTGGAAGAGGTTAAATCTGATACCTTGTTGGGCTTCTTCATCACCATCAATTTGGATGTCAGATTTATCCCAACGTTTTTGCCATTCTGCAATATGTGGATCTAAAAGTTCATCGAACTTTTGAGTATCTACAACAGCCATTAAAGCATCTAATCTTTGATCGATTTTTTCTTGTGTATCAAAATCACGTGAAGTCACAACTAAGCTGCGCTTTTCAAAAGTAATTTCCTCGCCAGCTTGAATTTCACCAGCAAATGTATTTCTAACATCCTTTTCACCGATTGCATCATCAATATGATCTAGGTTAGTTTTAACACTATTGCGCATTCCGACCATAAATTGAGGTACACCAAAATCGTTTTTCTTAGTTTGAGACATGATTTCAGCGTGAGTACCTTTAGCAGACTTAGCTAAAACATTCCAGAATTGTTCATCATAATTTGCATCTTCATTATAAACATCAGCATCAATGATGTTACTGATTTCAATTTTCACTGCAGAATCTGATAAGTTTTTAACCAGAACTCTTTGACCAACTAATTCCTTTTGAACTACACTTGCAAAACGTTCAAAAGTAAATTGAAGCTTACTGCCACCAATTTCTACATCAAACTTACGGGTAAAAATTCCGCGCTTTAAGTCTAAATCCAACTTAAAGTTTTCTGGAGTTTGCTTAGCTAAATCAAGTTGTTCACCATTTACTTTAATAAGCATCTTAATGAAGTTTACTGCGTTGATCATCTTACCAAAGTATTGTGGATAGCCATTCTTCCACCAACCAACACGAGTTTTATCTGGATACCAAACTCCACCAAGATATACTCCTTCTAGCGTGTCACCAGAATAACCTTCTTCGAAAAATCCACGCATACCCAAATTTTCATTTGCGATACTAGTCATAGATTCTTGAAGACGCTTATCTTCAGGAGCCCAATTTTCTGTAGCAACGTTCCATGGAGCAACATTAAAAGTACGTTTCATAAAAATAATCCTCTTTTCTTATTATTCATCAATTAATTAACGTAAGTTTCTTTGATTCCATTAACAGAAATTGCACCTAATACTAACACGATTCCTGCTAAAATAAACATATTTACCTGTGAGTTTCCTAATAATGGGAATAAAACAAAACTTAATAGCGAAGCAACAATTTGCGGAATACAAATTGAACCGTTGAACAAGCCCAGGTAAGTTCCCATGTGTTTACCAGAGAGTGCATTAGTAACAATAGTTAACGGGTAAGTACTCATCCCAGCCCAAGCAATCCCAATTAGAATAAATGAGATAACTAATAGCCATTGACTATGAACAAAGAATACTGAGATAAATCCAAGTGCACCCAGCAGCAAACTACCAGCATAACCAAACTTATGACGATTGTTTGGAACACTTGCTAAAACATATGACCAAATAACGGCTGCAATAGATTGAACAGCTGATAAAACCCCATACCAGTTACCAGCAGCTTGATATCCAGCAGAAGATGGATTAGCAGTGTGCCATACATTTTGAGCAATTGCTCCCGGCGCATAAGTCCAAAGATACTGAAATGCAAACCAGCAGAAAAATTGTACTACAGCTACTGTCCAAAATGCTTGTGGTGCTTCTTTTAAAAGTTGAAGCCAATTTCCCCCTTCCTTATTATCATCCTCATTGATTCCATGGTAATGAGCATAAGTTTTAGGATCATATTCTTCAACTTTAAATACTGTAAACAAACTAGTTACAACTAAAATTGCAGCTCCAACATAAAAAGCAATAACTACAGATGGTGGAACCACGCCTTTAGCTGCAGTATTAGGAATTCCAAATAGAGTAAACAAAAATGGAAAAATTGCAGCTAAAACCGCACCAGTATTTGATAAGAAACTTTGAATCCCATATGCATAACTCTTTTGGTCATCATTAACCATATCCCCAACCATCATCTTGAATGGCTGCATTGCAACATTAGAAGATAAATCTAATAATGCAATAGTAATTGCACCAAACCATAATGCTGCAAGAGACCCATAACCAAAGCCAAAACTTCCCGCATTTGGTAAAAGTAGCATCACGATAACAGCTACAATCATCCCGAGCAATAAATATGGCAAACGACGCCCACCCAACTTAGGAAGCCATGTCTTATCTGAATAATATCCAATGATTGGTTGAACTAAAAGTCCTGCTAAAGGTGGTAAAATGAAAAACCAACCTAAATTATTCGGATCAGCACCAATAGTTTGAAAGATACGACTCATTTGTGAACTCTGTAAAGTAAAAGCTGTCTGAACCCCTAAATAGCCAAAGTTTATCATCCAAATTGTACTTTTAGCTAAGGTAGGCAAGCCAATACTTGATTTATTTTCTTGACTCATCTTTAATATTCCCCTATTTTTACTTAAAAGCGCTTTCACATTTCCTTGACTATTACTATAACAAATATTCTAATTTTGTGCAACCGTTTGCACAAAAATAAAAAGATTCGCTTATCAGCCAATCTCATATGGAATAATTTTATGCTGTAGTTTAGAAAATAAAACTTCAATCGCAGCATTACCCAATTTTTTTGGTTGCAAATCAACTTGTAAAGTAGTCCCTAATACCATTCCAAGTAGTTTACTGCTATTAAAGCAAATTACAGGATATTTCTTATCATTTTTTAACTCTTGCAAATATCTCAAATATAAGATATCATCTGAAAAAATCAATCCATCTACTTGAGAGTTATTTTTTAGAAATTGATTTAATTCATCTTTATCTGGATTTAAATCAATTATTTTAGTTTTGACATTCTTCTGTGTTAAAAACTTCTGATAACCTTTTCTTCTATCTAATTCATACGACCAATGATAACTAGATTCTACAAATGCTGGATATTTAACTTGCTTATTTTCCCATAAAAATTCAGTTGCAGAAAAACCTGCAGCAACATTGTCATTATCAACAAATTTATATTTGTTAGAAGATCCAATTATTACGAAATTTAAATTTTTTTCAGCTAAGTACTTTATAATAGGATCCTTTTTTTGAGAATAAAAAATAACAAAATTATGCACTTTTGCTTGTTTGACCATGGATTGAACCTGACTTAATAACTGCTTTTGACTGGGAGCGATTGCTACTAACATTTCATAATTTCTTTTCTGTAGTTCGGTGCTAATTCCTCTCATCAAATCAATATGAAATGGATTAGCTGGAGCTGTTTCGCCTGTTACTGGAAAGATGATTCCAACCATATTTGCTTCACCTAAAGTTAAATTTCTTCCGGCATAATCAGGTTGATACTCCATTTGGGAAGCAATTTTACGAATTCTTTTCTTAGTTTCTTCACTAATTCTTGGATTATTATTTAAGGCTCTTGAAGCAGTAGATGGTGAAACACCTGCCTTTTTTGCTATATCTTTAATAGTATACATTGCCGACCGCTTTCTGTTTTTAGTAATATTTTTTAAGTTACTATCTATAATAACTATTCATAACTATCTATTCAACATTAATTTAAGCGCTTTCAAGATTGCTTAAAAAATAAATATTATATGCTTTAAAATTTCTAACTGTATTGCTAGTCTATTCCTAAAATAATTCGCATTTACATTCTTATTAATGAATGGTAAAGTATAATAGTTGTCTTAAAAAGATAAAACACGAACATTTACTTTTTTGGAGAGATAAAATGAATTTTATTAAGAGTTATTTCCAGCTTGATAAATATAATACAAGCATCAAAACAGAATTTATTGCCGGATTAACTACTTTTATTAGTATGTCTTATATCCTTTTTGTTAACCCAAGTGTTTTAGGAGCAAGTGGAATGGATACAGGAGCAGTATTTACATCAACTGCTTTAGCAGCTGCTCTTGGTACTGCAATTATGGGAATTGTAGCAAATTATCCAATCGGTGAAGCACCAGCACTTGGTATCAACGCCTTTTTTGCTTATACAGTATGTGTAGGGATGCATGTTTCATGGGAAACAGCCCTAGCTAGTGTATTTGTTGCATCAATTATTTTTATTTTAATTACACTTTTTAAATTACGTGAAAAAATTATTGATGCTATTCCAAGTGATTTAAAATTTGCCATTTCATCAGGGATTGGTCTTTTCATTGCCTTTCTTGGTTTACAAAATGGTCATATGATTGTTGATAACAAATCAACTTTAGTTAGCTTAGGTTCTCTTCATGATCCACTTGTTTGGATTACAATTTTTGGATTATTAGTTACTATTATCTTAATGATTTTAAGAGTTCCTGGTGCAATCTTCATCGGAATGTTATTAGCTGCAATTTTTGGAGTATGTATTGGTCAAATTCAATTGCCACATAAAATTATTTCAACTGCTCCAAGTTTAGCACCAACTTTTGGTCAAGCAGTTTTTCACGTAAAAGATATTAATAGTTTGCAAATGTGGGTAGTTGTACTTACTTTCTTATTAGTAACTTTCTTTGATACTGCTGGTACTTTAATTGGTCTTGCTCAACAAGCTGGCTTTATGAAAAATAATAAAATGCCACGTGTTGGGAAGGCCTTGGCAGCTGACTCAACTGCTATGATGTTTGGTTCAATATTTGGGACTTCTCCAGTTGGAGCGTTTGTAGAATCTAGCGCCGGAATTGCTGTTGGTGGTAGAACAGGACTTACTGCTGTATTTGTAGCAATCTTTTTCTTGATTTCAATGATTTTTAGTCCTTTGTTAGGACTTTTCACTACTCAAGTTACTGCTCCTGCTTTAATTATCGTTGGGGTATTAATGGCACAAAATACAGCTCATATTCATTGGAATAAACTTGAAATTGCTGTACCAAGTTTCTTAATTTTACTTGGGATGCCACTTACTTATTCAATTTCTGACGGACTTGCACTTGGAATGATTACTTATCCAATTTGTATGATTTCTGCAAAACGTGGAAAAGAAATCAGCCCAATGATGTGGGTACTATTCTTCGTATTCTTAATCTTCTTATGGGTATTAAATATTAAGTAATGAAAATGTCACCAATTGGTGGCATTTTTATTTTACCTAAAAAACTGAATAAATTTATCTCTTTCTATTGAAAATGTTAACTATTTAAGTATAATTAAAAATAAATATTCGGATAATAATAAAATATAATATTTTTATCTGCTTATATCTTATATATAAATAATGTTTTACGAACAATATTCATATTATGGAGGTAAATATGAACTCTATCAGTCACTTTTTCCATTTAAAGGAAAATCAGACTTCAATCAAAACGGAACTTTTAGCAGGACTGACAACTTTTGTTAGTATGTCATATATTTTGTTTGTTAATCCTAATGTCTTAGGTGCAAGCGGGATGGATAAAGGAGCTTTGTTCACTACTACTGCATTAGCAAGTGCTTTTACCTGTATTGTGATGGGCGTGATTGCCAACTACCCCATTGCATCTGCTCCAACTTTAGGTCTTAACGCTTTCTTTACTTATACAGTTTGTTTAGGTATGCATGTTAAATGGGAAACAGCCTTGGCTGCAGTACTAGTTGCATCAATTTTATTTATTATTCTTACTGCATTTAAATTACGTGAAAAGATCATTGATGCTATTCCCACTGATTTAAAATATGCTATTTCTGCTGGAATTGGTTTATTTATTGCCTTCATTGGACTTCAAGGAAGCGGCTTAATTCAAAAGTCAACTTCAACCTTAGTGACAGTCGGTACATTAAAGAATCCACTTGTTTGGATCACAATTTTCGGACTTTTAGTTACTGTAATGTTGATGATTGCAAATGTACCTGGAGCAATGTTTATTGGAATGATTGCAGCAGCAATTTTTGGAATTGCTATTGGTCAAATAAAAATGCCTACTCAAGTAATCTCTGCTGCTCCATCAATTTCCCCAATTTTTGGACAAGCAGTCTTTCATATTGGCAACATTAATACAGTTCAAATGTGGATCATTGTTTTGACATTTTTATTAGTAACGTTCTTTGATACTACCGGTACTTTGATAGGATTAGTTCAACAAGCTGGGTTAATGAAAGATGGCAAAATGCCAAGAGCAGGTCGCGCACTGACTGCTGACTCAAGCGGTATGGCTGTTGGAGCAATCCTTGGAACTTCTCCAGTTGGAGCTTTTGTGGAATCCAGTGCTGGGATTGCCGTCGGCGGTAGAACAGGACTTACTGCTGTTTTTGTTGGAATCTTCTTCTTAATTTCCATGATTTTTAGTCCAATCTTGAGCGTTTTTACAACTCAAGTTACAGCACCTGCTTTAATTATTGTTGGAGTATTAATGGCTGAAAATTTAGCTCATGTTCACTGGACTAAATTAGAAATTGCTATTCCATGTTTTCTTATTGTAATTGGAATGCCACTTACTTATTCAATTTCAGATGGTTTAGCGTGGGGGGTTATCGTTTATCCATTTACTTTAATTGCTGCAAAACGATTCAAAGAAATCACACCAATGATGTGGATACTGTTTATCATCTTTATAATCTATATGTTAGTTTTAAATATTTAGCATTAATATTTCCTGGGAAATAGAGCCTGTAGTCAAAATTTTGACTACAGGCTTTTTTCATTTGTGCTACACTAGATACAATAACTTAATAATTGTATTTAGTTTTATCGGAGGAAAAAATGCAGACATTAGAAAAAGTCTTTCATTTAAAGGATGCTCATACCACTGTCAAAACTGAGTTAATCGCCGCATTAACCACTTTTGTCAGTCTCTCCTACATCCTATTTGTTAACCCTAATATTTTACACGCGGCAGGAATTCCAGCAGGAGCTGCTTTTACCGTTACGGCAATTGCAACTGCAATTGGTTGTTTTATTATGGGTTTTGTAGCAAACTATCCAATTGCTCTAGCTCCAACTTTAGGTAGTGCAGCATTCTTTGCATATAACGTATGTCAAGGAATGCATATCAATTGGCAAACTGCTCTAGCTGCAGTACTAGTTGCATCAATTTTATTTGTGCTTATTACAATTTTTCACTTACGTGAACTTGTTGTAGATGCAATTCCTGCAGATCTTAAGTCTGCTATTTCTGCTGGTATTGGTTTATTTATTGCCTTTATCGGTTTACAAAATGGTAAATTAATTGTTAATAGTGACTCTTCACTTGTTACTCTTGGTAAATTTTCATCACCTGCTGTATGGATTACCCTTTTCGGATTGATTCTTACTGTTATTTTGATGGCGATGAATGTTCCAGGGTCAATCTTCATTGGAATGGTTGTAACAGCAGTTTTTGGTATTGCTATTGGTCAAATCCAAATGCCTCATTCCTTTATTTCAACACCACCTTCAATTGCGCCAACTTTTGGTCAAGCAATTTTTCATATTCAAGATATTAATACACCGCAACTATTTATTGTTGTTTTAACTTTTTTACTTGTTACATTCTTTGATACTGCTGGAACTTTAATCGGAATGACCCAACAAGCTGGCATGGTAACTAAAGATGGTAAAATCCCACGTATTGGTAGAGCTTTCGCAGCAGATTCAACCGCTATGATCGAAGGGGCTGTACTTGGTACAGCTCCACTTGGAACCAGCGTTGAATCTAGTGCCGGAATTGCCATGGGTGGTAGAACTGGTCTTACTGCTATTTTCATCGGAATCTTCTTCTTAATTTCAATGATTTTTAGTCCACTTCTTGCAGTTATTCCAACTACTGTAACAGCTCCGGCTTTAATTATTGTGGGAGTACTTATGGCAGGAAACCTTAAGAATATTCATTGGGAAAAATTTGAAGTAGCTTTTCCTGCATTTTTAATTGTTGTAGGAATGCCACTTACTTATTCAATATCTGATGGTTTAGCTCTTGGAATGATTGCTTATCCATTAACAATGATTGCTTCTAAACGCTATAAAGATGTTTCAATAATGATGTATATCTTGTTCTTTATCTTTATTGGATTTTTCTTGATTACGAATTTATAAAATTAAGCACGAGAATTTTCGTGCTTTTATTTTTGTATTTATGTTTACATTTCTAAACTAAAGTGCTATAGTTACATTTGTAAACGAAAAGAGGGAAATATGCTTAAAACACAAAATGACCTTAATATCTCTGATGCAGAATGGGAAGTTATGCGTATTGTCTGGACTTTGAATCATGCTGGTTCTGGTCAGATTATTGACCAACTTCAAGAAAAAAATAACTGGACTGAATCAACTATTAAGACTTTGCTTAGACGTTTATGTCAAAAAGGATACTTAAAAACAGAAAAAGATGGACGCAAATTTATTTACTCTGCAACAGTTGGACAAACTGAAATGATGTATGAAGAAACTAAGGCACTTCTTGATAAAATGTGCGATATGCACAAAGGACAGCTTTTAATTAAGCTTATGAAAGATATGCCAATTTCAAAAAGTGACTTAAAAACTTTAAATCAAGAAATTACTAAAAAAGAAAAATCAGCTCCTGATAAAGTTGATTGCAACTGTTTACCCGGAATGGACTGTTAGGAGGCAATCATGAGCATTAGTCAAATTATCACAATAGTGGTAGCTATAATTTTAATTAGCTTCATTCTTTGGTGGTTCTTTGGAAAACACAAAGAACAAGCCGGAATCGCACAAGTTAATAATGGAGTGCAGGAAGCAAATATCATTGTAAACGGAGGCTACTCTCCTTCGACAGTAATTTTTAAAGAAGGAATGCCTGCTGAAGTTAATTTTGATATGAAAGATTCAACTGCTTGTTTATCTCATATTGTTTTTGAACAGCTTGGCGTTGATAAAGATTTAACCAAAAAGCCGGTCACAACAGTTAAGATTCCAACTGATAAACCGGGTGAATATAATTTTGCATGTGGTATGGACATGTTCCATGGAAAGGTAATAGTGAAATAAAATGAGTATTTTTTCAAAAGATCAAACCAAAAAAGTTGTTGTAGATGCTAAAAATCACGGTTATAAGCCAGACGTAATTACTTTCAAACAAGGTAAACCAGCTCAACTTAAATTTATTGCTTCAGATAATATGGGCTGTATGGATAAAATCAATTTTAAGCAATTAGATACCAAAGTTGATCTTGATAATAATAATGAAGTAACTGTTAAAATTCCAACTGACAAACCTGGCGAATATGATTTTGCCTGCAGCATGGATATGTTCAAAGGAAAAGTTGTGGTTAAGTGATGAAAATGTCAAATATTAAACGTTTTTGGATTTCATTTATTCTTTCAATTCCGATGCTGATTCAAATGTTCGCTATGCCTTTTCATTGTATGATGCCAGGATATAATTGGATAGCTTTAATTACTACAACGATTATTATGGCAATTTCTGCTGCTCCTTATTGGAAAAGTGCTTGGGCTGCTTTTAAAAAACACAGCGCAAATATGAATACCTTAGTAGCAACTGGAACTGCTGTGGCATATTTTTACAGTATTTTTGCAATGTTTACTGGACGCGAAGTATATTTTGAAAGTGCCGCATTTGTAACAGTATTTGTTTTGCTGGGCGATGCTATGGAAGAAAAAATGCACAACAATGCTTCTAACGCCTTAGCTAAGTTAATCAACTTACAAGCAAAGGATGCACAAGTTTTACGTAATGGTAAGTTTATCAATGTACCACTGGACCAAGTTCAAGTAGGTGATACGATTCGAGTAAAACCTGGTGAAAAAATTCCAGTTGACGGCATAGTATTAACTGGTTCATCTTCAGTTGATGAATCAATGGTCACCGGTGAAAGTATGCCTGTTACCAAAAAACAAGGTGATGAAGTAGTTGGTTCCACTATCAATACAAACGGAACCATTACTTTTAAAGCTACCAAAGTAGGTAATGATACGATGCTTTCACAAATTGTAGAATTAGTTAAAAAGGCTCAAACAAGTCATGCTCCAATTCAAAAACTTACTGATAAAATTTCCAATATCTTTGTTCCAGCAGTTTTAATCATTGCTATATTAACTTTTGTTATCTGGTATTCATTCTTAGGTGCAACTGCTGTTAATGCCATGCTATTTGCAGTCAGCGTTGTAGTTATTGCTTGTCCATGCGCTTTAGGTTTAGCAACACCAACTGCCTTGATGGTAGGAACCGCTAGAAGTGCTAAGATGGGTGTTTTAATTAAAAATGGTGAAGTCCTTCAAGAAGTTAATGATTTAAATACTGTAGTTTTTGATAAAACAGGTACTATTACCGTAGGTAAGCCTGTTGTAACTAATATTATTGGAAACAACAACGTATTGACAATCGCAGCTAGTCTTGAAGATGCTTCCGAACACCCCCTTGCGAGTGCAATTATTAAAAAAGCTGATCAAGAAAAAATCTCCACTAAGCCTGTATCTAACTTTAAAGTCATCGAAGGAAAAGGCGTTCGAGCAAAAATTAATAACGAACTTGCCTTTGTTGGAAATGAACGTTTACTTGAAAATAAAACTATTTCCCAAGAAATAAAAAAACAAGCTGAAAAATTACAAAATGAAGCTAAAACTGTTGTCTATGTTGGTCTTGGAGATAAAATTATTGGACTTATTGCAATTCAAGATGTACCTAAACCGACTTCTAAAGAAGCTATTAAGCAGCTTAAAAAGCGTGGCTTAAAGACTGTCATGCTTACTGGTGACAATGAAAAAGTAGCTCGTGCAATCGCAGATAAAGTTGGAATTGATGAAGTAATTGCTGGTGTTCTTCCTACTGAAAAGGCGGAACATATTAAAGCTTTACAAAATAATGGCGCTAAAGTTGCCTTTGTTGGAGACGGTATTAATGATGCGCCAGCACTTTCTACAGCTGATGTTGGGATTGCGATGGGATCAGGAACTGATGTTGCAATTGAATCTGGAGGAATTGTTTTAGTTCAAAATGATTTACTTGGAGTAGTGCGTGCTTTAGATATTTCTAAGAAAACTTTCAACCGTATTAAGCTTAACCTCTTCTGGGCACTTATTTATAACACGATTGGAATTCCAATTGCTGCCGGATTATTTGTTGGCATCGGCGTTACTTTAAGCCCAGAACTTGCAGGCTTAGCAATGGCCTTTAGTTCAGTATCAGTAGTTACTAGTTCTCTTCTTTTAAACAAAACTAAAATTGCAGGTGTATCTTAAAAAACGTAGTCTATAGGCTGCGCTTTTTGCATGAATTTCTATTTTTTGTTAAGCTAATATATGTTGTAACATATTTGTAATTTTTAAGGAGTTGAGGAATTAATAGGATTCATGCCTTCTTTAGGCATTACCTATTCTTATGAGAAATAATAAAAAAGACAAAACCGTAAAACAGAAAAAGAACTATAAAAAGGCTCCCCTAATGCCGATACATTTGCGCGTGTTTGTTGCAGTTGTCTTAGGACAAATTGCTTGCGGATATTCGCTAGGTATTTCAGGGACTGCCTTAACTAATGCAGCTAAATATATTCAAATTAATGACTTATGGACAGGACTAATTGGTGCAGGTGCTTTAATTGGGCTTGCAGGAAGTATGATAATCGGACGTTTATCTGATAAAATTGGTCGCCGTAAGCTTTTAATGATTAATATGTATATTTTAGCTGCTTTTTCATTATTACACTTACTAACAGCTAATCTTGCCTTAACCTTTATTATCAGAATTGGAATTGGGTTAATGATTGCTATTGATTATACAGTTGGTAATGCTTTATTAACTGAATGGCTTCCTAAAGGTGAAGACAGTAAACGCCAAAGTCACTTACTTATTTATTGGACTTTAGGTTTTATTGCATCTTACTTAGCAGGAACTTTCCTTACAGGCTTTGGTTCTTATACTTGGCAAATCATCTTAGCTACAGGTGCTATTCCTGCAGTGATTGCGGCAATTTTCCGTTCGTTATTTCCTTTACCTGCATCTCCTAGTTGGCTTGCAAGCAAAGGAGAAATCAAAACAGCTAATAAAGTCATTCAAAAACATATGGGTCGTAAATGGGGCGTTCCTGCTTGGCTAGTTAAAAAAGCCAAAGACAATAAGAATAAACCTAAAAAAGAAATTTCTTGGAAAATTTTATTCACTAGAAAATACTTAAGACGTACAATGGTCGGTGGAATTTTTTATGCTTGCCAAGCATTCTCATTCTTTGGAATTAGTATTTTCCTTCCAATTTTGCTTAATAGCATGGGCATTACTGATCAAAAAGTATCAGGAATTATCTATAACGGTGGGATGTTTGTTGGCGTATTATTTGGAATCTTAATTTTTAATAAGATTAGTCGTCGTGCATTTCTTGTAAGTAATTTTTTGATTTCTGCAATTTTAATTGGATCATTAGCTTTAATTCCAAACATGGATTCAATGGTCAAGTTAACAATTTTTGCAATATTTGCAATTATTCTTTCATCAGGTCTTGTACTCGACTATCCTTATCCAACTGAATTATTTGATGTGAAAGTACGCGGAACTGGAGTGGGTACTTGTATCACAATTAGCCGATTTGGTGCTGCTGCAGGTACATTCTTATTGCCCGTATTAACTAATGCAGGTGGAGCTAAATTAGCAATGCTTGTATGTACTATTGTTCTATTAATTAGCTTCATTGTTTGCCTGATTTGGGCTCCTGAAACTTCTCCGCAATTCATAAAAAAAGATGAACCTATAATTCCTACTGGTAGTGAAAAAATTGAATAAACTACAAAAGCAGATCCATTTGGACCTGCTTTTATTATTTTTGTGCTTGTTCATATTTTGTCTTAGAAATATATGTGATTTCTTTGACGTATTGACCTTTGTGGTTGATAGAGATGTACTCTCTACTTGGATCATAACCACCTACATGATCTAACCTATAAGACAAATTCTTACCAGTTTTAGAATCTATCGCTTGAACATTATCATAGCTTTGAGTACCCTTTTGTACTTTAGCATAACTGGTAGTTTGACTAATTAATGGGTTGATTCTATCTCTCATTGAAACATATTCAAATCTATTTCTAGGAAATACAGCTGATCCAATAATAACAAAAGCTGCAATGAGCAAAGCTACTCCAATAATAATTTTTACAATGTTATCTTTTCTAAACATAAGTTTATCCCTTTCAATAAGCTAGTTATATTTTTTATTTTAACTCTATTCAAAACTATTTCCATACTTATATAAGAAAAGCCCTATGTTTCACATGAAACATAGAGCTTAATTGTATTTATTCAGTAGAGAAGTTATTTTTGATTTTTAGAGATTTAATTAAGTTAAAATTAGTATTTTGGAGTCCACTTCATACTTTCAGTGGCTTCTTTGGCATTAGTGATATTGCTGCCAGCAAGACCTTGATCAATTGCAGATTGAGCAACAGCTTCTGCTTCTTTTTGTGAGAAGCTTTGAATTTTGCTTACTGGAGGAAGAACAGCTGCACCTGGCTTTGAAGTGTCAACAATACCACCAAGGGAATGAGCAGCAGCTGACAACATTTCATCATTTACAAGCTTCGCTTCACTTGCCAATACTCCTAAACCAAGACCGGGATAGATTAAAGCATTATTTGCTTGACCAATATGATAAGTAACGCCGTTATATTCAACAGGTGCAGATGGAACACCAGTAGCAACTAATGCGCGTCCATCAGTCCACTTAATAATGTCAGCCGCAGTAGCTTCAATCAATTTAGTTGGATTAGAAATTGGGAAGATAATTGGATGTTTAGTGTGAGCAGCCATTTCTTTGATTGCTTTTTCAGTAAATGCACCCGGAGTAGTTGAAGTACCAATCATTACAGTTGGGTGAACTGCTTTAATAACTGCTTCTAAGTTAGTTAATTCATCTGCATTCTTAAATTCTGAACGCTTACGTACAAATGGTTTTTGTTCTGGAGTAAGACCTGGTGTATCTTCAAATAAAAGACCTTGTTTGTCAACTAAGTAAAAATGCTTCTTAGCTTCTTCAGGATCCATCCCTTCCACAAGCATCTCACGATACATCATATTAGCAATCCCCATACCAGCAGTTCCTGCACCAAAGGTCAAGAAAATCTGGTCAGTAAATTTTTCTTTAGAGATATTAAGTGCTCCAAGTACACCAGATAAACATACAATACCTGTACCTTGAACATCATCGTTAAACACAGGAATTTCCTTACGATATTTGTTTAAAATCTTAGTAGCATTGTCACGACCAAAATCTTCAAAGTGAATATAAACATCTGGGAATAATTCACGAGCTGATTTTACAAATTCATCAACCATTTCATAATATTTTTCACCAGTAAGACGGCTATGTTTATTTCCAAGATATAACGGGTCATCAATCAAAGTTTGATTATTAGTACCTACATCAAGTGATACTGGCAATACTTCACGTGGATCAATACCAGCTGCAGCTGTATAAACCATAAGTTTACCAACAGAAATATTAACACCGTTGGCTCCCCAATCACCAATTCCTAAAATTCCTTCACCATCAGTTACAACAATAAGTTTAATCTTACGACCACCCGCAGCATTCTTTAAACTTTCCTTGATTTCTTCTGGATTATCAATTGAAAGAAAAGCTGCACCCTGTGGTTTCATAAAGATTTCACTATATTTTTCAATAGCTGGTGCAATAACTGGATCATATACTACTGGCAATAGTTCTTCAATGTGTTGTTCCATAACGTAGTAGAACAAAGTACGGTTAGTATTGAAGATTTCCATTAAGAATTTACGCTTTTGCATCCCCTCAGGACGAAGTTTATACTGTTCATAAACACGCTGTGCTTGTTCTTCGATAGTTTGCACCTTAGTTGGCAAAGTACCATTTAAGCCAAGTACTTCACGTTCACGCTTAGTGAAAGCAGTCCCTTTATTTAAGAAAGGGTCATTTAAAATATTATATGCATTACTCATAAAATGCCTCCCGTTTATTTGTATCTACTCTTTTTCGCATCATTGTATTGAGTATATTACCTGGGAAATTTTATAGTCAAATGCTACACTTTACTAAACTTTTATTTATATGAGGATGAAAAATAGTGAATACACAAGACTTAAGATATTATCACGAATTAGTCAATTTAAAAAGTTATACAAAAACAGCAGAAAAATTTGGAGTTAGCCAACCCACAATCACAGCTGCAGTTAAGCGACTCGAAAATAGATTTGGCGGGAAATTTTTGATTCGAGATCAATCACATAAAAGTATTATTATCACCAAGCTTGGAATGCAATTCGATGAACATGCACAAGCTATTCTAAATGAAATAAACATTGCAGAAACCGAAATTAAACAAGCCTCAGAAGCTGAAATTAACTTTGGTCTTCCTCCAATCATTGGTCGTAATTTCTTTCCAAAAATTGTCCCTAATCTTCTTGAAAAAGGTATCTTAAACCATCTTAATGTAATGGAAAGTGGCTCATATGATTTACAACAACTTCTTAAAAATGGTCAAATTAACCTAACTCTTTTAGGTTTAACTAACTTAAATGTAGGCGCAGGAATTGATCTTGAAGTTATTAATCATTTTCCGATTAGGGTAATCGTAAGCAAAAATCACCCTCTAGCTCAAAAAGAAAAGATTTATTTTAAAGATATTGCCGGGGAAAACTTTATTAGTTTAAATAGCGACTATATTCATACTCGTGCTCTTGATAAAATGCTTCGCAAAAATCGTATTAGTTTAAATACAATCTACCGAAGTCCTGATGTAATGGTTGTAAAGTCTCTAATTGCCAAAAATTTAGGAATCTCTTATCTAACTACATTATCAATTACTGATAAGGATAATGTAGTTGCCCTACCTTTAGCTGATGAAGATCAACCAGAATTTATTCTAGCTGCTGCAAAACGTAACAATTACATTATGACTGATCGTGAAGAACAATTTTGGAAAATTTTAACGCAAAAATAAAAGCTATCCCAAAAAGGATAGCCTTTTTCTTTGTAATTATCCAATAATCATCATTAAAATAGGAACCACTACAATAAATAGCAAAGTACTTAAAACAACCACATTCGTTGCATAATCGACATCTCCATGTGCCTCATTTGCCAAGACTGGTAAGACAGCAAGAGCTGGGGTTGCTGATTGAACAATAAAAGTCTTACTCATTAATGTTGGTACTGTTAAGCCAATTGCTGGTGCAAATACTCTCACAAGTAAAATCATTACAGCTGGAGCTAAAATAAAGCGCCCAAGAAGTGCCACAGCAGTATCTTTATCCATCTTAACATTTTTAATACCAGAGTTTGCAAGCACAATACCAATATAAATAAGTGAAAGTGGCGTTACAAGATTACCAATATAAGTGAAAGTTTGACTAGCAAAAGTTGGCAACTTAAGTCCTGTCAAAAGCCACAATACCGCTACCACAAAACCAACTAGAGGCATTGGCAATAACTTTTTCCATTCAATTTTGTGCTTTTTCTTTTCTTCTTTAATTAAAGTTGGATCATCATTTTTAATAAGAAATACCCCAAATGCCCAAGTAGAAACTGTATTGATAATATAGTAAATCAAGAAATATGGCATAGCTTGATTACCAAACAAAGCCACATTTAAGGGCATTCCAATAAAAATCGTGTTTGCGTTAGCAATAGTATTAATAAAAGTCCCGCGACGTCCTACAGGAACTTTGATAACTTTAACTAAAACAAATGCAACAATATATGAAATAACAACTCCAATTGCTGGTAAAAGTAAGTTTTCGAATAAATTAATTAAACTCCCACGGGTCAAATTATTTTGAACTGAAATAAAAATTGATGCAGGCAAAGCAATTTGCGTAATAAGCTTTGAAATATTTCCTGAAAAGCTATCAGCAAGCCATCCCGCTCTGCGTAAGATATAGCCGAGTCCCATAATTAACACAATTACCACAACACTAGAAATTGATGATATAAATGCTGTCATCTACTTATTCTCCCCTCATATAATTCAATCTTTTAGTATCATAAATATCAGAATATATGACATCTATACAAACACAGTATTTATACTACTAATTAAAAATATTTCAAGTGATGTACCCTAATTTCAATGAAAAAAGATTATTTCCTAGGAAATAATCTTTCAACCATCTAATTCAACACCCTGCAGTTTTTTCATCATATCATATACTTCACCGCGACGATTTTGATCAACCGCTAAAACTAGCATATCACCAGCCATGATTTGCGTTTGCCCATTTGGAATTATCTCGTCGCTGCCTCTTCTAATCATTTTAACAAGTGTATTATGAGGCCACTTAACATCAGCAACTTTTTTATCAACTAACTGACTGCTTTCATAAACAGGAACAGTTAATTGATCTTCACGTCCTGCAGATTTAGCCACGCCATTCTTACCTTCCATAGCTTGTGCTAAACTGTCATAAATTGGACGACCACCTAAAAGTTCATCCACTAAAAGTGCAATAAAAGCAACTACTGCCAGGGGCATTAAGTGAAGAAGTGAGCCTACCATTTCAGTAATTAAAATTATTGCCGTAAACGGTGCACGAATAATTGCTGCAAAAAGTCCCGCCATTGAAAATATGACAAGATTTATAACTAATCTTTGTGGCAATAGTCCCAATTGAACCATAAAGCTACCATACGTTGCTCCAATCAAGGCTCCCATTGTTAAAATTGGCAAGAATATACCACTTGGAAGTCCAGAATCATATGAAATAATTGAAAATACGATTCTCATAATAAAGAAAAATGCCAACATCCCAACTGTAACCCATCCTTGAGCAGTTATTGTATTTGAAAGTGATAAAATCAATCGATTACCTGGACCAGTAATTAGTGGCCAATAATAAGCAATTGGCAATAAGATTATTAAAGGAATAATTCCGTGAAGCCACCTAGGTAAAATAGTTATTTTTTTATATACCTTTTTAAAACTAAATAAACCAACTTTATAAAGATGTCCCAACACTCCTACCACTAACCCTAATAATACTAAATGCCAATACAATGGAATAGGAAAGGAATAATTATAAGGAATTGCCAAAGCTGGATGCTGTCCGAAAATATTTGAGACAATAAAGTTTGAAGCAATCGCACCAGCTAGGGCATTCATCCACACTCTTGGAGAAAAATTATGAAAAACCTCTTCAAGCACAAATAAAGCTCCACTAAGTGGCGCTCCAAAAGCAGCTGATAATCCACTAGCAGCACCTGTAGCAAGTAGTACGCGAGAATTAGTTTTAGTTTGATTAAAACCTTCTCCCACACCTTGTCCAATTGATGAGCCTAATTGAAGAGAGGGACCTTCTGGTCCTAAGAAGAGTCCTGTTCCAATCACCAAAATGCCCCCAATTAATTTTCTCCATAAAATTGGGAACCATTTAACTGATAGTTTTCCTTGAAGTTCCAATTTAACTTCTGGAATACCAGATCCTCCCACATGTGGTTGTTGCTTAACAAAGTAGCCGGCAATTATTGCCACTGCTAAAAAACCTGCAATAATCACTAAAAACCAAGCAGAATTTTGATGAGCTAATTCAAATAAATGTAGCCAAAATCCTGAAGTTTTTTCAATACCAAATCTAAAAACTCCAACTACCGCTCCCGTAGCAATTCCAACTATTAAAGCTTGAAATAATAGTTTTAGACTCGTATTCTCCGTATTTTTCATTTTTTATCTCCCACACAAAAATTTGTCAATTAATATTCTACAACAAAAAAGAGCCCATGCAGGACTCTTTTTTGTAAGCTATTGATTAACTATTTTTCTTCATACCATTCAGTGTGGAAGGTACCTTCACGATCATTTCTTTGGTAAGTATGAGCACCAAAGTAGTCACGCTGTCCTTGAATAAGGTTAGCTGGTAAATCAGGATTAAAAATTGATTCCAAGTAGTTAAGTGATGCACTTAAAGTAGAAGTTGGAACACCGGCTTTTGTAGCAAATTCAACTGACTTACGAAGTGATGGCAAGTTAGTCTTCATCAAGTTTCTGAAGTAGTCATCTTGGAACAAGTTCATAAGTGGCTTACCACTTTCGTAAGCATTTTCAATATCTTTAAGCATGCTTGAACGAATGATACAGCCAGCTTCCCAGTTTTGAGCAATTGACTTGTAACGAAGATCCCAATTGTAAGCTTTAGCTGCCATTGTTAATTGTTGAAAACCTTGTGCATAAGCTACTGCTTGAGCCAATTGCAAAGTATTTTCAAATTCATCTACTAAATTATCTGGAAGAGTTTCTTTGCTTTCAAACTTAGTTGGCTTAATACCACTTTCTAAAGCTAAATAAGCTTGCTTACTCATAAAACGTGCAATAACTGCTTCACCAATAACGCTAATTGGAGCACCAAGACTTACACCATCTTCAAGCATCCAATTACCAGTACCTTTATAAGAAGCAACATTTAAAATATGATCGATAATATGATCATCAGTTAAATCATCTTTTTGCTTTAAAACATTAGCAGTGATTTCACTAAGATAAGCTTCAACCTTACCATGATTCCATTTATCAAAGATTTCAGACATTTCATCGTCACTTTTATGAGCAACATCACGAAGCAAGTTATAAACTTCTGAAAATTCTTGCATAATAGCATATTCAATACCATTATGAACCATTTTTACATAGTGACCCGCTCCTTCTGGTCCCATATAGCTTACACATGGCTTACCTTCTGCATTTTTAGCAGCAATGGCTTCTAAAATTGGAGCCACTTCATTATATGCTTCTTCATCACCACCGGGCATAAGAGCAGGACCGTTTAAAGCACCTTCTTCACCGCCACTAACACCCATACCGATAAAGTGAATGCCATGCTTTTTTAATTCGTGGTATCTACGATTGGTATCTTTATATTGAGAGTTACCACCATCAATCAAAATGTCACCTTTATCAAGAAGTGGCAATAAGGTGTGAATAACTTCATCAACAGGAGCACCTGCCATAATTTGAATTAAAATCTTACGAGGTCTTTCAAGAGAATTAACAAACTCTTTTAAATCATCGTAAGCTTTCAACTTATCATCTTCATATTTTGCAAATGCTTCAACTTCTGGCTTATCAATACTATACCCTGATACTGAGAAGTCATGGTTTCTTACATTTAAGGCAAGGTTTTTACCCATAACAGATAACCCAATAACGCCAAATTGTTGCATAATAAATCCCTCCATATAAAACTGTCAGTTACTATTATACGAGTACTACACAAAAAAGCGAAACCTTTAGTTTCGCTTTTCTATATAATATTTATAATTATTTGAATAATTAATGTTGTGAGGCACCTGAAGTAGTATCTGGTTCTGGATCTGGCTCAGCTTCTTCATGTTGAGATGCACCTGATGCCGCATCTGTTTCTAGACCATACTTATCAGCAAAGTAACTGAATGGCTTCAAATCTTCTGCTTGATATTTCTTAACAAAGGCAGGATCATCAAGAGTATCAAGTTCAGTTGAATAAGGCATTTCATGGGTGTACTTAATGTCAATAAGCATTGGACCATCCATCTTCTTCCATTCCTTTACTGCCTTTTCAAATTCATCCTTTGTGCGTACAACAACGCCTTTTACATTCATACCTTCAGCAACTTGAGCCCAGTTGTTGTCTGGAATAATAACACCAGATAATGGTTGATGTGATTCATCTTCTTGTTCTGCTTCAATGTAACCTAAAGTCTCATTAGTAAAGACAATGTTCAATACATGCATATTGTAACGAGCCATAGTAAGAAGCTCTTGGTTCATCATTGCAAAACCACCATCACCTGCAAGTTGCCAAATTTCGCGATCTGGATAAGCTGTTGCTGCAGCAAGAGCAGCTGGAGCACCATAACCCATAGTTGCGTGGAGGCCAGAAGTGGTCCACTTTTGATCATCATGCATCTTCAATAAACGAGTATGGTCAATGTTTACATTACCAACATCAATTGCAAATACTGCATCATCAGCGGCTTCTTGGTTAATAACATCCCAAATTGGCTCAGGTCTTACTGGCATTTCTTCAGAATCTTTGAAGCTATCTTGCCATGCATCCCAGTTTTCACGGTCAGCAATTGCTGCCTTATAAATTGGTGATTCGCTTCTTTCTTCGCCAGCGTCAATTAATGCACGAAGTGCCTTCTTAGAGTCAGCAAGCATTGAAACATCTACCTTGTGACGCTTACCGAACTTAGCTGAATCTGTATCGATTTGAATAACTTTAGCATCTTTGTTAAACCACAATACTGAAAATGGTGAATTATTACCAACCCAAACAACTAAGTCAGCATGAGATTGAATTTCATTTGGAGCTTTTGGTCCAATACGACCAATTGTACCCATATATGCAGGAAAGTCATCTTCAACTACACCCTTACCAAGGTAAGAAGATAGAAGAGGAGTCTTGAATTTTTCAGCAAATTCTTTCAATTCTTCTTTAGCATGTTTTGCACCATTACCAAAGTAAACTACTGGATTCTTTGCTTCTGCTAAAAGCTTAGCAGCTTCTTCGACTGAAGCAGTAGTTGGTTCTAAGTAAGTTTCAGTTGGAACTGACTTATAATTAACACGGAAGTTATCTTCAATCTTTTGCCAACCAAGATCCTTAGAAATAATTAAAACAGCAGGACCTTTTCTAGCGTATGCTTGACGAATCGCTTCATCCATTAATACAGGAATAAGATCTGCAGTCTTTGGTTGAGCGCACCATACACTAGCATCTAAGAACCATTTGTCTTCATCAAAAGCTTGGAAGAAATCAATATCTTGACGACTGGTTGGAACATTTGCAACGATTGCTACCATAGGAGTTTTATCATATTTAGCATCATACAAACCATTGTAGAGGTGAGCAGCACCAGGACCTGCGGAACCAAAACATACACCAACTTTACCAGTTAATTTATATTCTGCAGAAGCAGCTAGTGCACCAGCTTCTTCGTGACGAACTTCAATAAATTTAATTTTATTTTTCCAATCATGGATAGCATTCATACTAGAATCAAATGAACCACCTGGAAAACCGTATACATGATCAATATCCCAATCATACATTACTTGAAACATTGCATCTGAACCATTAATTTTTGTCATTTAAGTGCATCTCCTTAACACCAATTATGTCGATTACTTACATAATGTATTAAAACACTTTTTTTCACAAATTCAAGTGCTAAAAATAGCTATGCAACAACAATGTAAGCGTTTTGTGAAAAGAATAATTTCACAAACTATTATAATATATCTTTATAATTAACTAATGATAAGGGTTACATTTGTGATTTTATTAGCATATTTTACAATTTATGCATAATTTTTTAGCAAAAAAATATTTTAAAATATTTCCTAGGAAATACTCCAAAAGAAAAAAGCAGAGAAAGTTCTGCTTTTTATCAATTATTTTTTCACTTTTGAATAACGACCATTTTGAATATATACGCTTAAAATAGCAAGATCAGCTGGATTTACTCCAGAAATACGCTCAGCTTGTGCTAAAGTTTCTGGACGAATTTGAGCAAATTTTTGGCGAGCTTCTGTAGCTAATCCTTCAATTGCATCATAATCAATATCTGCTGGTATTTTCTTGGCTTCTTGACGATGAAGACGATCTATTCTAACTTGCTCTTTCTTTATATAGCCAGCATATTTAACATTGATTTCTACTTGCTCTTTAACATAGCGATCAGTAGAAATATTTTCACCCGTTAACTTTTCAATATCCGAAATAGTTACACGAGGACGTCTAAGAAAAATATCTGCCTTCACACCTGCACTCATTTTATCGTCTCCAATTGAAGATAGATAATTTTGAACTTCATCAGTTGGGTGAATAGTTATTTTTGCAAGCTTATCTTTTGCTTCTTGAATAGCTTTTTTCTTTTCTTCAAACTTTTCATAACGATCATCTGAAATAAGTCCCAAATCATGTCCATATTGTGTTAAGCGTAAATCAGCATTATCATGACGCAAAATTAAACGATATTCTGCCCGAGAAGTAAGTAAACGATATGGTTCATTAGTACCTTTAGTGACCAAGTCATCAATCAAAACTCCAATATAAGCTTCGTCACGTCCTAATGTAAATCCAGGCTTATCTTGAGCACGAAGAGCAGCATTAATTCCTGCAATAAGACCTTGTCCTGCTGCTTCTTCATAGCCAGAAGTTCCATTCATTTGGCCTGCAGTAAACAAATTCTTAATATTCTTTGTCTCAAGAGTATGGGTTAATTGCCATGGATCAATAACATCATATTCAATTGCATAACCTGGACGCATCATTTCAGCATGTTCAAGACCTGCGACACTATGAAGCATTTTAAGTTGAACCTCTTCAGGCATTGAAGTTGAAAAATCTCCAACATAATACTCTTTTGTATCTCTACCTTCTGGTTCTAAGAATAACTGATGGCGATCTTTATCCGCAAAACGAACTACTTTAGTTTCAATAGATGGACAATAACGTGGACCAACTCCAACAATATCGCCAGAAAACATTGGAGAACGATCCAAATTTTCATTAATAATTGCGTGAGTAACTGGATTAGTATAAGTCATCCAACACGAAATTTGATCACGCAAGTAAGCAACATCACTAGTTTCATAAGAGAAATGACGTGGTGTTTTATCACCTGGTTCTTCTTCAGTTTTAGAAAAATCAATTGTATTTCCATTAACTCGAGGAGGAGTACCTGTTTTGAAACGGCGTAATTTAAAACCAAGTTTTTCAAGGTTTTCTGATAATTTAATTGCAGGGATTGTATTATTAGGACCAGAAGAATAATTTAACTCACCAATAAAAATTCGTCCCCGAGCAGCTGTCCCTGTAGTTAATACTACACTTTTGGCATGATATTTTGCTCCGGTACTAGTTATTACACCGGTACATACGCCATCTTCAATAACTAATTCATCTACAACTCCCTGACGCAAGGTTAAGTTTGGAGTATTCTCAATGACGTCTTTCATATGTTCATGGTATTGCCACTTATCGGCTTGAGCTCGAAGAGCACGAACTGCAGGTCCTTTTCCAGTATTCAACATTCTCATTTGAATATAGGTAGCATCAATGTTTTTTCCCATTTGACCGCCTAAAGCGTCAATTTCTCTAACTACAGTTCCTTTTGCCGGACCTCCAACAGAAGGATTGCATGGCATGAAAGCAACCATATCCAATCCAATAGTTATTAAAAGCGTCTTTTGTCCCATATGAGCACTTGCAAGTGCAGCTTCACTACCAGCATGTCCGGCTCCTACAACAATTACATCATATTCATTTGAATTATAAGTCTTCAATATCATCCCTACTTTCCTAAACAAAATTGACTAAATAGTTGATTGATCAACTCATCTGGCGCACTATCCCCAGTGATTTCACCCAGAGTATCCCAAGCTCCATTAAAGTCAATCTGTGCAATATCCACAGGAATACCATTTTCCACAGCATCAATAACATCTTCTAATTCTCTCTTTGCTTTTTTTAGAAGAGCACTTTGACGCTGATTAGTAACCATTACTTGGTCATTGGAGTTTTCAATTCCTGAAAAGAATAATTTTTTAATTAAGTCTTCTAATTCATCCAAATTTTCTTCCTTCAAAATTGAAGTAGAAATCACATCACTATTTGTTAACTTGTGCATATCTTGTGGAGAAATCTTAGAGCCTAAATCAGCTTTATTCAAAATAATAATTCTCTTTTTATCTGCAGTATCTTTAATTAAATCACAATCTGCATTACTTAACTCTTTACTTGCATCAATTAACAATAATACTAAATCAGCTTGTTTTAGAGCTTTTTGAGAACGCTCAACCCCAATCTTCTCTACCTTGTCTTCTGTGTGATGAATACCAGCAGTATCAATTAACTTTAATGGTACTCCCTTCACAGAAACATATTCTTCTAAAGTATCACGGGTTGTTCCAGCTACATCGGTAACAATAGCTTTATCACTTTGCGTGAGATAATTAAGCAGAGACGACTTTCCCACATTAGGCTGTCCAACAATCGCTGTTGCAAGACCATTACGCAAAATAGTACCTTCTTGAGCCGTTTTAAGTAATCTATTGATCTTTTTAATAACCGATTTAGAAGTAGCTGCCATTTGATCTGCTGTAATTTGATCAGCATCATATTCAGGATAATCGATATTAACCTCGACATTAGCCAAAGTATCTAATATTTCTTGACGCATTGCACGAATTTTTTCAAGCAAACCACCTTCAAGCTGACCAACAGCAACTTGACGAGCTTTATCAGTTTTAGCCCTTACAATATCCATAACGCTTTCAGCTTGAGTTAAATCAATTCGACCATTAACAAATGCCCGTTTAGTAAACTCACCAGGATCAGCCATTCTTGCACCATTTTCAAGTAATAACTGCAAAATATGGTTGGTAACTACGATTCCACCATGACAATTGATTTCTACAATATCTTCACGAGTGAAGGTTTTTGGCGCTCTAAGAACAGTTACCATTGACTCATCGATTACTTTTTCATCTTTAGGATCAATAATATGCCCATAATGAATAGTGTGAGTTGGTACTTCTTCAAGGTTAGCCCCTTTAAAAACTCTATTGGCAATTTTAACCGCATCTTCTCCAGACATACGTACAATAGAAATTCCACCTTCTCCAATTGGAGTTGAAATTGCAGCAATTGTATCAAATTCTGTTAAAGTTTGGACCATATTTTCTCCCCTTCTCAATAAAAAAAGTGCATTATACCACCATGATAAATAGATCATGATGGATAAAGCACTTTGACTACTTTATCTAAAAATGATTTTAGATATTATATTCTATTTTTTACGTCCTATACGCTTATACGCTTTTTTAAGGCGACGTTTACGCTCACGCTCTTCTTGCTGCTTAGCTTCTTGCTCACGCTTATATTTAATAGGGTTTTGCAAGATGAATGTTTGTACAGCCTGGAAGAGGTTAGAAACCACCCAGTATAGTGTAATCGCAGATTGAAAACCAATTGCCATCACACCAACCATAACTGCCATACCATATGTCATTACTTTAGTCATCATGTTTTGTGATGATTTCGGAGTAGACATTTGGCTAATATAAGTTGAAATAAATGTGAATACCATAGCTAGAATCGGCATTACATAGTATGGATCGGGCTTACCTAAATCCATCCACAAAAAACGTCCATTCTGAAGTTGCGGAGTACGCCAAATAGCTTGATACAACGCATACATAACTGGAAGTTGAATAAGCAGCGGAAGACATCCTGTATATGGATTTACACCAGCTTCTTTATATAACTTATTCGTTTCTTGTGATAATAATTGTCTCGATTCATTGTCACGTCCTGGATACTTTTTACGTAGCGCATCAACTTGCGGTTGGATTTGCTGCATCTTGGAAGTACTTCTGATTGACAATGCATTTAAAGGCAAAAGTATAATTCTAATTAAAATGGTAAAGACAATGATAGTCCAACCATAATTATTTCCCAAGAGTTTTGCAAGCCAAAGCAAGAATGCAGAAACATAGTAAACAATCCAGCGATCCCACCAATTTCCACTAGTGTGGGAAATTGGTGCCTGTGTTTGTCCATTAGTTGGAGCACAACCAGTTAGAGTAACTGCAATAGCTACCAATGCTAATAAAACAAGCAGACGTTTGACATTTTTCTTTGTTAAAATGTCTCTCACTCTATTCTTCCTCATTTTCATTTGGCATTTCTTCAATGACGTGAGCCAAGGTCAGAGCATGAACTAAATTTTTGCGTACCTTAGTCATGTCAAAATTGCGAGCATATGGCCTTGTGATTACTAAAAAGTCAAGTTGGGGATCAATCTCCGCCTTCTTTTCAGTAAGGACAGCCCGAATATAACGTTTAAGCCTATTACGAACAACGGCGGTATGACCGACCTTTTTTCCAACAGAGATTCCCACTCTAAAGTGTTCATTCTCCATTCTCTTTAATTTATAGATTACAAAAGCTCGGTTAGCGACCGAGTCGCTTGATTTAAAAACTCGCTGAAAATCCTTTTCAGATTTAACTCGATAAGACTTTCTCAAAACGTTTCATTCCACTCTACTAGACTAAAAAAACCACTGTGGATTTCAGTGGTTTAAGCAGATAAGACTTTTCTACCCTTTGCACGGCGTCTTGCTAAAACCTTACGGCCATTTGATGTGCTCATACGTTTCATAAAACCATGAACGCGTGAACGGTGACGCTTCTTTGGTTGGTAAGTTCTCTTAGTTGTCATTTAAACTGCACCTCCATCTTTACTTTTGTGTCATTTACACAATTTCTTACTAAGGATAGCACGAAAAGCTTCAAAAACCAAGGGAAAATTACAAGAAATATAAAAGAATTTACTATAATTTTTTTAAAATAAAGATTTATTTTGTGGATAAATTAGGGTATAATTTTTGCTCTAATAAATAATCCACACGTTATCCACCAGAGTTTTTCCACAAATCACAGGGTGTTTATAACTTTATTCACACCATGTGGATATTGCGGTTATTTTTTACTTTATTGTTGATATATAGCGAAAAAATATTAACAGCATGTCTGTGGAAAACATTGAGATGCTTATTGAACTCTAAAGTTCTGTGGATTATTTTTTTGATTTTCTACACACCCTGTTAATTCTGGATAACTTTTTCCACTTTGTGGAAAACTTGATTAAATCATGCTAAAATAATTTATGATTTTTATGAATAAAGGAGGTCTATTTTGTTCGACAAAGATGATTTTTGGCAACATTTTAATAACGAAATGCGTGTCCGTTTTAATGAAGTTGCCTATAACGCTTGGTTCAAAAATACCAAGCCTATCTCTTATGATAAAAGTAGCCATGAACTTAAAATCTCAGTTCAAAATCCAGTAGCTAAAGGTTATTGGGAAAAAAACTTATCTTCTCAACTAATACAATCTGCTTATGGATACTCAGGAATTGAGATTTTACCTACTTTTGAAATTGAAGGAAATACAAGTCCAGAACGACTAGTTACACCTGACTCGACACCAACACATCAAAACAGAATATCACCTTCTGAAATCGACGAATTTTCCCAAAATTTCAAATTAAACGATAAATATACTTTTGAAAATTTTGTCCAAGGTGAAGGTAATAAACTAGCTGCTGGAGCAGCTTTAGCTGTTGCAGATAATCCTGGTAGTTTCTATAATCCATTATTTATTTTTGGTGGAGTTGGCCTTGGTAAAACCCACCTAATGCAAGCTATTGGGCATCAAATGCTTGCAGAAAAGCCGAATGCTAAAATTGTTTACATTCAGAGTGAAACATTCGTTAATGACTTTATTAACTCTATTAAAAATAAAACACAGGATCAATTTAGAGAAAAATATCGAACCTGTGATTTATTGTTAGTAGATGATATTCAATTCTTTGCAAAAAAGGAAGGAATCCAAGAAGAGTTTTTCCATACTTTTGAAACTCTATATAATGATCAAAAACAAATTGTTATGACAAGTGATCGTTTGCCCACAGAGATTCCTGATTTATCTGAACGATTAGTTTCACGCTTTACTTGGGGACTTCAAGTAGAAATAACACCACCAGACTTAGAAACACGAATTGCCATTCTAAGAAAAAAAGCCGAGTCAGAAGGTTTAAGTGTCAATGAAAGTACTCTTGACTATATCGCTTCACAAATCGATACTAATATTCGTGAATTAGAAGGCGCATTAGTAAAGGTTCAAGCTCATGCAACAATAGAAAAAGAGGATATTAATGTTCCTTTAGCTCAAGAAGCGTTGACAGATTTAAAGCTTGTGCAAAAAACTCGTGGATTGCAAATTCCCAAGATTCAAGAAGTGGTCGCTAATTATTTCCAAACTTCAACTGCAGAATTAAAAGGAAAAAAACGAGTTCGCCAAATAGTGATTCCAAGACAAATTGCAATGTATTTGGCTCGTGAATTAACTGACTCCAGCTTACCTAAGATTGGTCAAGCATTTGGAGGAAAAGATCATACAACAGTTATGCACGCCTGTGAAAAAATAAAACAGCAAATAAAAACTGATGCTGAAATAAAAAATGCTGTTTTTGATTTAAAACAAATTCTTGACCATTAATTTTGACATGTGGAAAAGTACCCAAGTTTTACACAAAGTTTTCAACCGCAACAATTGCGTTCTTACAAGGGTTTAGATGAGTTATCAACAGAATTCACAGGCCCTACTACTACTAAGTTAATTAATAATAAATAAAGAAAAAGAAAAACCTAATTCTTCAGGAGGTTAAAATGCAATTTACAATTAATCGTAACTTGTTTATTGAAAATTTGAACAACGCAATGAGAGCTATCTCATCCAGAGCCACTATTCCAATTCTTAGTGGTATTAAGCTAGTTTTAACTGATGATAGTTTGATTTTGACAGGAAGTGATACTGATATTTCAATCAAAATCAAAATTCCAGTTAGTGATGATTTACAAGTGATTTCTACTGGATCAATTGTGTTACCTGCGCGCTTTTTTAGCGAAATCATTAAAAAGCTTCCAGGAAAGGACTTTTCTTTTGAAGTTAAAGAAAGTTTTCAAACTAAAATCGTCTCAGAAAATAGTGAATTCACAATTAACGGTTTAGATGCAAATAATTATCCACGTTTACCTGAAATTTCAGATGACTCTTCGTTTACAATTTCTGGTAAAACTTTTAGAGAAATTATCAACGAAACACAGTTTGCTGTAGCTACTCAAGAAAGCCGTTTAGTTTTAACAGGAGTTCATTTTACTTTTAATCCTAATATGATTAAGGCGGTTGCTACAGACTCTCACCGTTTGTCTGAAAGAACAATTAGTTTAGAAAATGGTCCGCAAAAAGAAACTGATTTGATTATTCCTGGAAAAAGTTTATTAGAATTAGCTCGTATTATTGGGGAAACTGATCCACAAGTGCGTATCTGTCCTGGGGATAACCAAGTTTTATTTGAAATTGGCAATATTTTATTCTATTCACGTCTTTTAGAAGGAAGTTATCCTGATACAGACCGACTTTTACCCAAAGATAGTTCAACTAGCGTTGAGTTTGAACTATCAGAATTATCAAGTGCACTTGATCGTGCTAGTTTGGTTACTCATGCTGGTAGAAATAATGTGGTTAAACTTAACTTAGATGTTCAAAACCAAATTGTAAAACTATCTGGAGAATCAGCAGAAATAGGGAATGTTGAAGAAGATGTTAGCTTCAAGAATTTAGAAGGGGAAAACTTAGAAATTTCATTTAATCCAGATTACTTACGCGATGCTCTTCGTGCATCAATCACTGATGCTATTGTGATGAAATTTACTCAACCACTTCGTCCTTTCACTGTAACGCCTGATAGAGATGATGTGAACTTTGTTCAATTGATTACACCAGTTAGAACATTTTAAGGAAAAATATTAATTAAGTTAAAGTCATCAATTTGATGGCTTTTTTTATACGTATTTTTTCTATAAGGGTGTAAAAGTGGGGAAATTTTATTTTTGCATATAAAGACTATGACTAGGTTATATTAAATAAAAAACGCTCATAGCCCCTATAAATGCGTTTTACGTTTGTAATTTATGTTATTAACGAATATAATTATATTAGTATCAAAGTGTATTGAAGGTGAGTATTATCAAGGAGTTCAAAGTTAGAGGGGAATATATAACCCTAAGTCAGTTTTTGAAAGAAGAAAGTATTATTTCTTCCGGTGGCCAAGCCAAATGGTATCTTCAAGATAACCCTGTGAAGCTTAATGGCGAAAGTGAAAATCGTCGAGGAAAAAAACTTCACCCAGGTGATCAATTAGAAGTTGCTGGAGAAAAATACGTATTTCGGTAAAGCTAATGTATCTGAGTCAGTTCAGTGTGCAAGACTTTAGAAATTTGCACAAGCTTGAAGTGAATTTTGATTCGAATGTAAATATTTTTATTGGAAAAAATGCCCAAGGTAAGACTAACCTACTTGAGGCAATTTATTTTTTAGCATTAACTCGTTCGCACCGCACTAGTAGTGATAGTGAACTGATTAATTTTGCTAAAGAATATGCGAATTTATCCGGAAAGATTCATAAAAGTCAAGTTGAGATTGATTTACGAGTTTTAATTACCAACAAGGGGAAAAAGGTGTGGATAAATCGACTTGAGCAACCTAAACTGTCAAAATATGTCGGTCAATTAAATGCTATATTATTTTCCCCGGAAGATTTGGAACTAATAAAGGGTGCACCAGCACTTAGAAGACGGTTTATGGATCAAGAGTTTGGACAAATAAATGCCGAATATCTGTATTTTGCAAGTAAATATCGTCAAGTGCTAAACCAAAAAAATAATTACCTCAAACAGTTAGCTAAAGGAAAAGTACAGGATACCTTGTTTTTGGATGTATTATCCGACCAATTAGCAGGAATTGCAGCGGAGATTATTATTCGAAGATATAAGTTCTTAAATGATTTAAGCCGATATGCGCAAGATGCCTATGAACATCTCAGTTTAGCTAGTGAAAAATTAACAATAGAATATAAGCCTTCTGTAAGTGAAGTAACATCGCAGGATTCTACTGAGGAGATTTATCACAAGGTCTTGAGTAACTTCAAAAAAATGAAAACTGCTGAATTAAAACGTGGTACTACTTTATCAGGTCCACATCGCGATGATATTGTTTTTAAGTTAGATGGTAAAAATGCTCACTTGTATGCCTCTCAAGGGCAGCAACGCAGTATTGCACTAAGTATAAAGTTAGCTGAGATACAGTTAGTACATGATTTAACTAATGAGTACCCATTATTACTTTTAGATGACGTAATGAGTGAACTGGATCATGGTCGCCAGAGTGCACTTTTGAATTATATTCATGGTAAAACACAGACTTTTATTACAACTACAGATTTGGAAGGTATTTCCTGGGAAATAATTAAAAAGCCAAGAGTTTATCATGTTCAAGATGGTAAAGTTAGTTTGGAAAAGGAGAATTAAATGGCTGATAACAAGAAAGAAAATCTTGAAAAAGTCAAAAAATATGAAAAGGAAGCTGAAAAGTATAATGCTAGCCAAATTCAAGTTTTAGGTGGACTTGAAGCGGTTCGTAAGCGTCCGGGGATGTATATTGGCTCAACTAGTTCTCAAGGCTTGCACCACTTAGTGTGGGAAGTTATTGATAATAGTATTGATGAGCGGTTAGCAGGGTTTGCTACTAAGATTGAAATCACTGTAAATGAAGACGGTAGTGTTACTGTCCAAGATGATGGTCGTGGAATTCCTGTGGATATTCAAGAAAAGACTGGTCGCCCAGCCTTAGAAACTGTATTTACAGTTCTTCACGCCGGAGGAAAATTTGGCGGTGGAGGATACAAAGTATCTGGTGGTCTTCACGGTGTAGGTGCTTCAGTTGTTAATGCCCTTTCAACTAAACTTGATGTCACCGTTATGCGTGATGGTAAGAAATACTTTATTGATTTTGATCATGGTCGCGTTAAGGATGAAATGAAGCAGATTGGAACTGTACCTCTTTCAGAACATGGTACAATTGTTCATTTCTATCCTGATCCAGATATTTTTACGGAAACTACAACCTTTGATGATAAAATTTTAAAAAATCGTATTCGTGAGTTAGCGTTTTTGAATAAGGGATTAAAACTAACCTTTACTGATAAACGTAAAGATACAGCAGAAACTGATGTTTATCATTTTGAAGGTGGAATCAAAGAGTATGTTGCATTCTTAAATCATGATAGTGAAACCTTATTTGATGAACCAATTTATGTTGAAGGTGACTATGAAGGAATTAATGTTGAAGTTGCTCTTCAATACACTAACGGCTATAAAACAACATTAATGACTTTTGCTAATAACATCCATACTTATGAAGGTGGGATGCACGAAGCCGGCTTTAAGACTGCTCTTACACGTGTAGTTAACGATTATGCTCATAAGGCTAAAATCTTAAAAGATAAAGATGACAATCTTTCTGGTGAAGATATTCGTGAAGGAATTACTGCGGTAGTTTCAGTTAAGCACCCTAATCCACAATTTGAAGGTCAGACTAAGACAAAACTTGGTAATTCTGATGCAAGAAAAGCTGTGGATAAAGCTTTTTCAGAAGCATTTACAAGATTTTTAATGGAAAATCCAAGTGTAGGACGCAAAATTGTGGAAAAAGCACAATTAGCTGAACGTGCTCGTAATGCTGCTAAGCGTGCTCGTGAAGTAACACGTAAAAAGTCTGGTTTGGAAATTGCCAATTTACCGGGTAAGCTTGCTGATAATACTAGTAATGACCCAAGTATTTCAGAATTATTTATTGTCGAAGGTAATTCCGCTGGAGGAAGTGCTAAACAAGGTCGTTCCCGTCTTACGCAGGCAATTTTGCCAATTCGAGGAAAAATCCTCAATGTGGAAAAAGCTTCAATGGATCGTATCTTAGCAAATCAAGAAATTAGATCTTTATTCACAGCTTTAGGCACTGGCTTTGGTGCAGATTTTGATGTTTCAAAAGCACGCTATCATAAATTGATTATTATGACTGATGCCGATGTGGATGGTGCGCATATTCGTACACTTCTTTTGACGCTATTTTATAACTATATGCGTCCAATGATTGAAAAAGGATATGTTTATATTGCTCGTCCACCTCTATATCAAGTTCGTCAAGGAAAAGTAATTAAATATCTTGACACCGACGAAGAATTACATGATTATCTTGGAAGCCTTCAACCAAGTCCTAAGCCAATTGTTCAGCGTTATAAGGGACTTGGGGAAATGGATCCAGAACAGCTCTGGGAGACTACTATGAATCCAGAAAATCGTCGTCTTGATCGTGTAAGTCCAGAGTATGCAAAAGATGCTGATGAAATTTTTGAACTTTTGATGGGAAATGAAGTAGCTCCAAGACGTGACTTTATCCAAAAGAACGCTAAATATGTTGAAAACTTGGATGCTTAGGAGGAGTTAAATTTGGATAACGATAATCAAACTCAAGATCGCAGAATAAGAAATGTTGACTTGACAAGCACTATGCGTAGCTCCTTCTTAGACTATGCAATGTCAGTTATTGTAGCGCGTGCACTTCCGGATGTTCGTGATGGATTAAAGCCAGTACAAAGACGTATTTTATATGGAATGAGTGAATTAGGTGTTACACCTGATAAGCCATATAAAAAATCTGCCAGAATAGTCGGAGAAGTTATGGGTAAGTTTCACCCTCATGGTGATTCATCTATTTACTTGGCAATGGCTCATATGGCTCAAGATTTTTCATATCGATATATGCTTGTGGATGGTCACGGAAACTTTGGGTCTGTTGATGGTGATGAGCCAGCTGCAATGCGTTATACCGAAGCTCGAATGAGTAAAATTGCTCTTGAAATGCTTCGTGATATTAATAAAAATACGATTGATTGGCAACGTAATTATGATGATACCGAAAATGAACCCGTAGTTCTTCCGGCTAGAATTCCTAATTTATTAGTTAATGGTGCTAACGGTATTGCTGTTGGTATGACAACTAATATTCCGCCTCATAATTTGACTGAGGTCATCAAAGGGTTACATATGTTAATGAACGATCCTGATGTAACTACTAAGGATTTAATGAAAGTAATACCAGGTCCTGATTTTCCAACTGGTGGAATTATTATGGGACGCGGTGGAATTTATCGTGCCTATGAAAATGGTAAAGGAAATATTGTTGTACGTGCTAAAACCAGCATTGAAACCGAAAAAACTGGTCGTGAACGTATCATTGTTACAGAATTGCCATACATGGTAAATAAGGCTGAGCTTGTTAAGAAAATTGCAGATTTAGCTAGAGAAAAAACTATAGATGGAATTACTGGTGTAAGAGACGAATCTGACCAATCTGGTATGCGAATCACAATTGATATTCGTAGGGATGCAAGTGCAAGTGTGGTTTTAAATAATTTATTTAAAGAAACACAAATGCAGGCTAACTTTGGGATGAACATGGTTGCTATTGTTGATGGTGCTCCACACTTTTTAACTTTGAAGCAAATGCTTCAATACTATCTCGATCACCAAGAAGATGTTGTAACTCGCCGTACTAAATTTGAACTTGCTAAAGCTGAAGCTCGTGCTCACATTTTAGAAGGTTTAAGAATTGCACTGGATCACATTGACGAAATTGTAAAGATAATTCGTAGCAGTCAATCAAGTGACTTAGCTAAAGCTGCTCTTATTAGTCGTTTTGGTTTAGATGATAAGCAATCTCAAGCAATTTTAGATATGCGCTTGGTTCGCCTTACTGGACTTGAACGTGATAAAGTTGAAGCTGAATATCAAGATTTGCAAGAAAAAATTGCAGACTTCAGAGATATTTTGGCAAAGCCTGAAAGAATTGATAAATTGATTTATGATGAACTTCTTGATATTCAAAAGCGCTATGGCGATGATCGTCGTACTGAAATTGGTGCTAGTGAAGTTGTATCAATTGAAGATGAAGATTTGATTGAAAGACAAAACGTTCTTTTGACTCTAACTCATCGAGGCTACATTAAGAGAATGCCTATTACTGAATTTAAGACTCAGAATCGTGGTGGTAAGGGCGTTAAAGGAATGGGTGTTCAAGATGATGACTTTACTGAGAATTTAATTTATTCAAGCACTCATGATATGCTTTTATTCTTTACTAACAAGGGTAAAGTCTACTCTAAGAAGGCCTATGAAATTCCTGAATATGGTAGAACTGCTAAGGGATTACCAATTGTTAATCTCCTTCAACTAGATAAAGGTGAAAAAATCCAAACTGTTGTAAATATTCCAGAAGGAGCAGATGATAACTATCTCTTCTTTATCACTAAGATGGGTACTGTTAAGCGTACACGTGTCAGTGAGTTTGAAAATATTCGAAATAGTGGTTTGATTGCTTTAACTCTTAAAGATGGTGATGAATTGAATAATGTTTTGACTACTGATGGTAAACAAAATATTATGATTGGAACTCATCTAGGCTATGCAGTAACTTTCAATGAAGGTGATGTTCGTCCAATGGGTAGAACTGCTGCTGGAGTTCGTGGTATCAATTTACGTGATAATGATTACGTAGTAGGTTCTGAAGTTATTAAACCAACTGATGAAGTTCTTGTTATTTCTGAAAAGGGTTATGGTAAACGTACTGCTGCTAGTGAATATCCAATCAAAGGCCGTGGTGGTAAGGGGATCAAGACCGCTAATATCACAGAAAAGAACGGTCCACTTGCTGGTGTAACTGTAGTTGATGGCAGTAAAGATATTATGGTTATTACCACTGATGGGATTATGATTCGCTTTAAGCTTGAAGATGTTTCTCAAACTGGACGTAGCACAATGGGTGTTCGTTTAATCAAGGTTGATGGCGATAGTAAGGTATCAAGTTTAGCAACTGTACCAACTGAAGAAGATCAAGAAGTTACAGACGATAACGAAGAATAAAAATAAAAATTACTAAATGATTTTGCGTATTTATGTTTGAAAGGCAAAAACTTTCAAGATCACGTGAAAACCGTTTGGTAATTTTTTTATTTTATGCTAGAATTAGAACTTGCGAGTAATATTTTTGATTACTCCTTGTTCTTACTTTAAAGAGAACCATTTAGTCCAAGAGGAGGTGCAATAGTTTATGGCAACTACTAAGTACGAAGTAACTTACATCATCAAGCCTGACATCGATGAAGAATCAAAGAAGGCATTGGTTGAAAACTACGATAAGGTTATCGCAGATAACAACGGTACTATGGTTGAATCCAAAGACTGGGGCAAGCGCCGTTTTGCATATGAAATCGATAAGTATCGTGAAGGTACTTACCACATCATGACTTTCACTGCAGACGATGCTGAAGCAGTTAATGAATTCGCACGTTTGTCAAAGATTGACAACGCCATTTTACGTTCAATGACTGTTAAGTTAGACAAGTAATTTATTATCTATTGAATTTTGGAAAGGAAGAACCTCAATATGATCAATCGAGTTGTACTTGTTGGTCGGTTAACACGTGATCCTGAATTACGTACTACTGGAAGCGGAATTTCTGTAGCTACGTTTACTCTTGCCGTTGATCGTCAATATACTAATGCTCAAGGTGAAAGAGGCGCAGACTTTATTAGTTGCGTAATTTGGAGAAAAGCCGCTGAGAATTTCACTAACTTTACTTCTAAAGGCTCACTTGTTGGTATTGATGGTCGCATCCAGACTCGTTCATATGATGATAAAGACGGGAAGAGAGTATATGTAACTGAAGTGGTCGTTGATAACTTCTCATTGCTTGAATCACGCAGAGACCGTGAAGCCCGTAATCAAAACGGTGGCTATAACAACCAACAAGGTAGTTATACACCAAACAATAGTGGAAATACTGCACCAAGCAATAATTTCCAAAACAATGGAAATAATCAAGCTGCAAATACCAATAATAATGCTACTCAAGATCCATTTGCAGGATCTGGTGACACTATTGATATTTCAGATGATGATCTTCCATTTTAATTAAAAGAATTTAAAGAAAGGACCAAGTGAAATGGCTCAACAAAGAAGAGGCGGCCGTCGTCGTCGTAAGGTTGACTACATTGCAGCTAACCACATCGAATACATCGATTACAAGGATGTTGATTTGTTGAAACGTTTTATCTCTGAAAGAGGTAAGATCTTACCACGTCGTGTCACTGGCACTAGCGCAAAGAATCAACGTAAAGTAGCAAATGCTATTAAGAGAGCTCGTATCATGGGCTTGTTACCATTTGTTGCTGAAGACTAATTTTAGTTTTCAATAAAAAAGAAGCGAACAACTTTTTATTAGGTGTTCGCTTCTTTTTGTTTTGTCTAGGTTTCTGATGTTGATTGGATAAGGTATAATAATTAATGAGAGGGAAAATTACGTTAATTTAAGAAAGGATCTTTTTATTAAATGAAAGATTTTTTACGTAAGCTTGAATTGCCTGCTTTTATTAAAGATTCACGGTTAACAGCTTCCGTATTGATTATACTTGGATTGTCATTATTAGGCAGCATTATTGCAATGATTATGAATCCGTTACTGGGTTTGGCTCTAGTATTGATTTTTTTATTAACCGTTGCTATTACCATTTATGGGACATATGTTTTAGCTGGAAATGCTAATAATTTTGCAGTGAATCTTTCTTATCGCATAAAGCGTAGTGAGCAAGAGGCAATGATTAAGATGCCACTTGGGATTTTGCTTTATGATAAAGATCATCAAATTCAATGGGTCAATCCATACTTACAGCTTTATTTAAAAGATAGTGATTTAGTTGGACATACAATAGAATCAATTGATCCAGAGTTAAATAGATTACTCAATGAAGCTTTAGAAGCAAAAACTGCAGAAAATCATGTGGTAAATTGGGATGATCATCAATTTGAAATGGTTGTTCAAGATAACTTAGGAGTAATTTATTTATTAGACATAACTCGTTATGCTAAGATTGAGGATAAGTATAAAGCTGAACAATTAGCGATTGGACAAATCTTTATTGATAATTATGATGAGTTAAGCGAAGCTATGCATGATCAAGAACTTACTAGTATGAGTTCTTATGTACAAAATACTTTGAGTGAATATGCTAAAAAGTTTAATGCATATCTTAAGAGAATTGATGAAGATCATTTCTTGCTTTTGATTCATATGCACGATTTGATCAATATGGAAAAAGATAAGTTTTCTGTATTAGATAAAGTCCGTCAAGAAACTAGTCGCAATAATACTCCACTGACACTTTCTATTGGGATTGCCTTTGGTAGTGATTCAATTACTGAAGTGGCTGATCAAGCGCAATCGAATTTAGACTTGGCCTTAGGTCGAGGAGGAGATCAAGTAGTTCTTCGTGAGCCTGGTAAAGACGCCCGTTTTTATGGTGGAAAATCTAATCCGATGGAAAAAAGAACTAGAGTGCGTGCGAGGATGGTTTCTCAAGCAATTAGTGAATTATTCAAAGATGCAGATCGTGTATTTGTTGTAGGACATACTCGTCCGGACATGGATTCTGTTGGAAGTGGAATAGGTGTAGTAAAATTAGCTCGTTTACACGGTGTTAAGGCTAATTTTGTATTAGATACTGATAAAACTAATTACGATGTTAGTCGTTTGGTAGCTCGTCTGCAGCAACAAAAAGAAGATAACGATTTATTTGTTGATCCTAAAGTTGCCTTGGAGGAGGTTACTGACCGTTCAATGCTTGTGATGGTTGACCACTCAAAATATTCAATTACATATTCAAAAGAATTGTATGATCGCTTGAAGAATCGAATAATAGTAATTGATCACCATAGACGGGGAGAAGAATTTCCTGAAAATCCAATGCTCACATATGTTGAGCCATATGCATCATCTGCTTGTGAGTTAGTAACAGAGATGATTGAATATCAACAACCCGCAGGTGGTAAACGTGTCTTGACGGATTTAGAAGCAACTGCTATGCTTGCAGGAATAGTGGTTGATTCAAAAGAATTCTCACTTAGAACGGGAACTAGAACTTTTGATGCAGCCAGTTATCTCAGATCAATTGGAGCAGATTCTTCAGTTGTAACTGAATTGTTGAAAGAAGATATTGATAGTTTCTTAGAACGTACTCATTTAGTAGCAACTCTTAAGATGGTGAAGCCAGGGATGGCAGTTTTGGCAGGACCAGATGATAAAATTATTGATCCAATCGTTACTGCCCAAGCAGCCGATACTGCACTTGATTTAGAGAATGTGGACGCAAGTTTTGCTGTTACAAGGCGAACTAAGGATACTATTGGTATTTCTGCCAGATCAATGGGCAAAATCAACGTTCAAATTATTATGGAGAAATTGGGCGGTGGCGGTCACTTGTCTAATGCAGCAACTCAAATTAAAGGAGTAACTGTTGCTGAAGCTCGTGAAAAGTTACTAGCTGCAATTGATGAATACGTTGAAGAAAATAAGTAAAGGAGAAAACTATGAAAGTTATTTTTACTCAAGATGTTAGAGGTCGCGGTAAGCGTGGAGATGTTAAAAATGTTCCAGATGGTTATGCACAAAACTACTTAATCAAGCGTGGTTTGGCAAAGCCTGCAACTAAAGGGAACATGAACACTTTAGAACGTGTTGCTGCTAATGAAAAAGCAGCTTATGAAGCAGAAAAGGCTGAAGCTGAAAAAATTAAAGCAATTTTGGATAAAGACGAAACTGTTGTTAACTTTAAATCTAAGGCTGGAACTGATGCTAGATTGTTTGGTTCAATTTCAGGTAAGAAGATTGTAGAAGGTTTAGAAGATCAATATGGTATTAAGATCGATAAGCGTAAATTAAACTTACCAGAACCAATTAAAGCATTAGGTTATACTAATGTTTCAGTTAAGTTGTTTAAAGGTGTAGAAGGCACAATTCGAGTTCACATTACTGAACAAGATTAGTAAAGAAGTGTAGGGGTTAATGGATAATATTGTATCGCAACAGATTCCGCACGATGCAGAAGCAGAAAAGGCAGTCTTGGGTGCGATTTTTATCAATCCTGAAGCTGTTGCTGAAGCAAGTACGGTAGTACAGCCAGATGATTTTTATGAGCGGGCTAATCGTTTAATTTATCAGGGGATGCTTGAGTTATCCGATGATGAAAGAGCAATTGATCCGTTAACGCTTAAGGATGTACTAGAACAAAAAAATCAATTAGAAGATAGTGGCGGAGTAGCATATTTATCAGAGTTGGCAGTTGCAACTCCAACAGCAGCTCACGTTACATATTATGCACAAATTGTCCACAGAAAGGCGCTGTTAAGGCGCCTTATTTCTGCTAGTCAGAAGATTATTGCAAATGCAATGCAGGATTCTGATGATGTTACAAATATCTTGGATAATGCAGAAAGCGAAATTATGAATGTTTCTTCAGAAAATAGTACTGGGGGCTTTCGGCGAATCAAGGATATTGTGAATAATGCTGTGGATGAAATCAATAATATTCCTGAAGATGGGAATATGGTTACAGGTTTACCCACTGGGTTTCAAGAATTAGATAAGATGACAACTGGATTTCATGATGATGAACTAATTATTATTGCTGCTCGTCCTGGTGTTGGTAAAACTTCTTTTGCAATGAATGTAGCTCAGTTTGTTGGACTTCATACGGATAAGAATGTTGCTGTATTTTCTCTAGAAATGAGTGGTGAACAGCTTGTTCAAAGAATGATTGCGTCTGTAGGACTCATTGATTCACAACACCTTAGGACAGGTCAGCTTAATGATGAAGAATGGGAAAAACTTGTAATGGCAGCTGGTTCTTTAGCTGAGGCTAAGCTTTATATTGATGACACTCCGGGTATTAAAATGAGTGAAATTAGAGCAAAATCTCGGCGTTTGGCTAAAGAAACAGGAAATCTTGGTTTGATTGTAATTGATTATTTACAATTGATTGAAGGTCCAAGAAGTGAATCAAGACAACAAGAAGTATCCGCAATTTCAAGACAATTGAAAAAACTTGCTAAGGAACTTCATGTTCCTGTAATTGCATTGTCTCAATTATCTCGTTCAGTTGAACAACGGCAAGATAAGCGACCTGTTTTATCTGATATTCGTGAATCAGGATCAATTGAACAGGATGCTGATATCGTATCTTTTCTTTATCGTGATGACTATTATCGTGATGAAGAAAGCGGTGAAGATGGTGAAAGTGCAGAAGTAGGCTCAGAAGCCGATAATGGTGAAGTAGAGGTAATTATCGAGAAAAACCGTTCAGGAAGCCGAGGGACCGTTAAATTAATGTTCTCAAAGCCATATAATAGATTTTCTAACTTAGATTATGGTCATGATGCCCCACTTGGTCCCCCGCCACCACCAATGAATTAGAATAACGTTTAAAAAGCTCCGAAAGGAGCTTTTTTATTTTGCAAGATAATAAAAAATTCTATAAATAAGTTAATTTATTTTGGAAATATTTATCTATAATTACATACTGTAAGCCTTTACACAATCATGAATTACCTATATAATATTTTTCAGCATATAAAATATGGAGTTAAATTTAAAACGAAAAGGATGATAAATATGACAGAAAATAAATATGTAGGTAGTATTGAAGCTGGTGGAACTAAGTTTATCTTAGCTGTACAAGATATTGAAAGTGGTGAAGTAATTGCAAAAGACCGTATTCCAACCACAACTGCTGAAGAAACTTTACAAAAGAGTGCAGATTTCTTTAAGAAAAATGAAGTTGATGCACTTGGAATTGGTACTTTTGGTCCAATTGATATTAACCCTAACTCTCGTACATTTGGTTATATTTTAGATACCCCAAAACGTGGTTGGTCTGGAACTGATGTTAAGGGATTTTTTGAACGTGAATTAAACATTCCAGTTGTAATGACTACTGATGTAAATGCATCTGGATATGGTGAATACATTGCTCGTGGACGCGATAATTCTAAGAGTTACTTCTATGTAACAATTGGTACTGGAGTTGGAGCAGGTATTGTCCAAGCAGGCAAGTTTGTAGGTCTTAATAATCACCCTGAAATGGGACATATGCTTGTTAGACGCTATCCAGGGGATGATTATGAAGGTAACTGTCCATTCCATGGCGACAAGTGTGTAGAAGGAATGGCAGCTGGTCCGACTCTTGAAGGTAGAACTGGTATTCCAGGAGAAAAATTAAGTCGTGATAACAAGGTATTTACTTATGTAGCTTATTATGTAGCTCAACTTCTTTACAATGTTTATATGGCAAGCCGTCCGGACGTGATGGTAGTGGGTGGTTCTGTTTTGAATGATAAGGACCTTGAAAAAGTACGTGAATTCTTTGATAAGTTTAACAATAATTACGTTGCAACCCCAGATTTAGATAAGTTAATTGTACGTCCCGCTGTTGAAAATAATGGTTCAGCAACCTTAGGTGATTTTGAACTTGCTAAGGAATTGTTAGAAAATAACTAAACTACAAAAAAACAAGAAAAATGCTCAATTTATTAACAAAAGTTTAAGTTGAGTATTTTTTTAGCTTATTTAGTGACAATGTGTCACTAAGTGTGTAAGATTAGTATAACGATTAAAATATAGAAAGGAAGAGCTTTATGAATAAAGAATCAGGTCTTAAAGATAAAGTAATCGGCAAGATTAAAGAAGTCGAAGGTAAAGTTACCAAAGACAAATTACGCGAGGCCGAAGGCAAAGCCCAAAAGAAAAAGGGTGAAGTCGTTGATCGCGTAAATGAAATCAAAAAGAATGCCGAAGAAAAGATAAGTAACGAGGTGACCTAATATGTTACATTGGTTATGGGTATTGATCGTAGGTGGAGTAATTGGCTTAATTGCAGGCGCAATTACTGGCAGAGGCCAATCAATGGGCTGGATTGCTAATATTTTAGCTGGACTTGTGGGATCAAGTTTAGGACAAGCACTTCTTGGTGCATGGGGACCACAAGTAGCTGGTATGGCAATTGTTCCCTCGATACTTGGAGCAGTTATCCTAGTATTGATTGTTTCATTTATTTTGGGAATGACACGTCGTAGTCCAGAATAAGTCCATTAAGAAAGTGATATAAAAACAGCACTCCTTGCGAGTGCTGTTTGCGTTTCATGTGAAACTCATTTTCTACTTTCATGATGGTGTTTATGGTGCTTTTTAACAATTGGACTCATAGGTACCATTACTTTGGGATGTTTTTTAGAATAAAATTCATAAAAAATTGGTCCCTTTTTTGAATCATTGCACTTAGGATAAAAGCGTACTTTGCCTTCGGTAAATGGTAAATTAAGATTGTTTCTATAAGTAGTCCAAACATCGTTAAACATGCTGGTGATGATTTTTCTCATATCGGGCTCTAGAGACATAATTACTCGACCTAAGCGATAAGTTCCAATAATCTTATGAGTTGTAAGTTGATTAACATCATTAATGTCAGAATTTTCAAAAGCATCAAATAATGCAGAAAACATTTCACTACGCTTAGCATCAGGAATAGAATGATTGAAATGGATTAATGAATGGCGCAAAACTCTAGCCCCAGTAGTCAATCCTTCAGCTAAAACAAAACTATCACGCCCCACGCTCCATCTTCTTGGATCATGCTGGTCTTTCATTGGAGCGTCGCTTTTTATAATTAAAACTCGTTCAGGGTGGTCAAGCATCGTGCCAATAATTGAACTTTCAGGTAAGTAAGTTTTCATTTTGTATTTGCTGCGTTTAAACCCATCTGTAGAATATACTTGATGGAAAAAACCGGGTCCGTCAAAACTAATAGCTTGAATTATTCTATTTTGCAATTCAATAGGGCTATTACTTAGTGCAAATTGAGCAAAGTTACCACCTTTGGAATGTCCAACAAGATAAATTTCATCATAAGGAAACTTTTCAGCAATTGTTTGAAGATATTTAGATGCAACAGTTTGTCCATAAATTTCTGGCATGTAATTCATATTCATATCTTCATTCCAACCAATCATAGAGCTATCAGTTCCTCGATAAGAAATTAATATTGTATGGTCGTTTAATCGAAAAGTAGCTGCGGTAAATTGCAAAGGAGCAGGTTTTGTATCCATTCGATTGGTCCAGTTTAGAATTTTAACATTTCCAAGACGAGGACTTTCAGGCAGAAGCAAAACCTCGGCACCTGTTTCATCGTGCATTTGATGTTGAAATGATGGCAAAGTACGTAATCGTTGTGCAACTTCGCTTAAAGTATGACCTGCAGCGGATTTATCAACTGGCAGGTAAATTAAAGAGGCAAAAAGTGAAGCATCGACACTGTTAAAAGGAGCTTGCTCAAAAGTAAAATCTCCACGCCAACGCAAATAATCAAGTGGTCCTGCCATAATAATCTTCCTTTCTTCTTAACAGTCCTATTTTAACAATAATTTAGCTAAATAGAAGAAAAGAAAGCTTGCTCATATAGTTAATTAAAAATTATTGCCCTCCTCGGGTATAGCTAATGCGAGTAATATCAGGGTATTTTTTCAAAGCTAGAATAATATCATTTTCGTCTTTTTTATTATTGATAATTCCATCAACATTGAAGATGATTTTTTCCTCGCTGACGTCTAAGATTTTTACTGAAATATTTTCAACTTGATTATCTCGTAGTTCTTGTTCTATTTTTGATAAAACATTGTGTTGATTTAAGGCTTCTATTTGAATATCAAAGCGAACATGGACAATTATTTTATTAATTAGAGTATCATCATGGAATAAAATTTGAACGGCAAATAAGAATACTGTTGAAAGAATCCCGATAAAGTATAGTCCAGCACCAACCGCCATACCGATAGCAGCTGTTGCCCAAACACCTGCTGCAGTGGTAAGACCAGAGATTTGATCACGTCTAACTAAAATTGTACCTGCTCCAATAAATGAAATTCCGGTTACGATTTGAGCAGCGATTCTTGATGGATCAAGAGCAATTCCATGCATATTAAGTAAATCAGTGAAGCCGTATTTTGAAACAATCATAAAAAGCGCAGAAGCAATTGCGACAACGATGTGAGTTCTAACACCAGCACTTTTTCGCTGAATAGCACGCTCATATCCAATAATAGCCCCACAAAAAGCTGCTACAACAATTCTAAGTAACCAATCCCATTCAATTTGAATGGAAGCAAGATTTGCTAAATACACGAAAAAACCCCCTCCTGCAAAAATATCAATATCTAATTCTTATTCTACATTAACTAAAATTATTTAACGAAATAAAAAATAATTTTTTACAAAAAAGGCTTGCATAAAATTGAATTAAATGGTTTAATAAATGATGTCGTCAGTTGACGATGAGAAGTTGCTGACTTAGCTCAGTTGGCAGAGCACGTCACTAGTAATGATGAGGTCGGAGGTTCGAATCCTCTAGTCAGCATATTTTAACTTATGAAAGCTTGTTATAGTAGCGTTTAACGTTGTTATAACAAGCTTTTCTTTTGCACTTTTTGATAACCATTTAACACGTTTCTTAACACGCTTGTGGTTGACGGAAGCTTTTTAAATTCTTAGTTTGCTAGATTGCTTGGTATGACTAACTTAAGGTGTGATAAAAACGTGTTAAGCAAGAAAAGGTACTACACCTCGTGATTAGCGAAGCGTAGTACCTTTTTTAGCCTTGATTGTAATTAGTACCAGGCTTGTTTTTTATGAAGTGTGGTACTTGAGAAATACCTTAGTAATTATGACCGTAATTGCTCCTGTAATGCCCATAGTGACAGCCTACACTTAATTAGCAGAAGTCGTGTATAAAAAACTAATTTACAATATTATCATCCACATCTTTTATAAAGTTCTCAACATTTTTGGAAGAATGCAAAGAATAAACGATTCCCCATGGAACTGTGTAATGCCAGTTAACAGGTACAGTTTTTAATGAAGGATGTGCATTTAGCCACATGTCAACTGTCAAAATAAGTTTATTATCAGTGACCACGCGATTAAAAGTATCAATATCATACGGTGGCACTGTTTTGATTTTAATATCTGGATAATCCTTTTCCAGTTGATGGCGGACCACATCAATATATTGAGTACTGTTCGGTTCAACCATAAATAAGGTCGTGTTTTGCAAATCACTAAGTTCCAATTGTTTCTTATTGGCTAAATCTTTATTACGTGGTACAGCAATCCTTAGAGGAAGATCAGCCAATTTGAGACCTTGACAAGAATGGTTCCACATATCAGATGGAAAAATACCGGCAAAAATATCAATTTGGTTACCCAACATATTAACTGGGCTGTTTTGTGTATCTGTGGAATTAGAAATAGAAACTACTTGTAACTGCAACTGGGGATTTTGATTTAAAATTGGTAATAACTGATCAAAAAGTGGCTGACTAGGATAAAGTAATGAATTGCCAACTTTAATGGAATTATTGCTAGTGGTTTCTTGGCTTTTAGCTGATGCAATTGCCTGATTGGAAAGTGCAATAATTTGTTTTGCTGCCTTAAAAACCGTCTCGCCAGCAGGAGTCAATGTGATTCCTGTCGGCGTCCGGTTAAATAGTGTTATATCTAAATCTTCTTCTAACTTATTGATATGCTTAATAAAAGCAGCTGGTGATAAAAATAATTTTTTACTGGCTTTAGTGAAACTACCTTCTTCCACTGCCAGAATAAAATAGTTTAATTGAGAATTATACAACAACGAAAACACCTCTAATAGTATTAACCTTTTAGTTAATACTATTATACTATTTTGAGAATTCCACGGATCAATTTCTCCAGATATACTAAAACCGACAATTAAAATTGGAGGGATTTATATGAGTCAAGTAAAATCAGCAATTGTTGTTGGTGGTTCGCTTGCTGGAATGATGGCAGCTTTAGCTTTATCACAAAAAGGTATTTCATCAACTATTTTAGAGAGAGCACCAAAGCAAGACCGTCGTGGTGCGGTTTTATCTGTTCATGCCGGTGCTCGTGATCAATCGTCATTAGCGCACTTTTTAAGGGCTGTTGCGGCAGGAGATGGTCGTGGAATCGAGTCTTGGCGAATGATTCACCAACGTCTTCAACGTGCCGTAGAACAAGATCCAAATATTCAAATCAAATATGATGTTCGTGTTAAGAAAGTTTCTCAAAATGGGACATCTGCAACCGCAATTACAGATAATGAAAAATATACTGCAGATCTGTTAGTTGGTGCAGATGGTGGTCACAGTCAAGTGCGGAAGTACGTTAATCCCGAACAACCTACGGCAGAATTTGCTGGGTATCAACTATGGGTAGGGATTGTAGAAGAAGACCGTTTGCCAGAAAATTTGTGGTTAGATCAAAATACCCCAGACTTTATGCAATATGATGGCGAAAGAGGAGATTTTCTTTTTGCTTTAGTTACTCCTGGTATGGATGGCAGCACGCAACGAGGACATCGCCAGTTAGGAATTGCTTGGTATGATAATAGTCGCAATGAGTACCTATATCAGTCTGGTGCTGTGAAGAAAAATCAAGTAATTCACTCTTTAAATGGTGCTAGTTTTCCAAATGAATTAAAAAATGAATTGCGTAAGGAAGCTAAACATTGTTTTCCAGCTAGCTATGCTAAAGCAGTTGAAATTGCTTTGGAAAACAATTTTATGGTAGGCACCCCAATTAGTGAATATGTTGCCACCAAAATATCACGTGGTCCGATTACTTTGGTGGGGGATGCTGCACATGCTTTAACTCCAATGACAGCTAATGGGTTTAATACTTCGCTAGATGATGCAGCAATCTTAGCCGAACTTACCGATAAGTATGATAATGGTAGTGAAATTATGGTTGAGTTTGAAAATGAACGCTTGCCAATTATTCGCAGAGTAGTGCAAGCTGGCCAGTCATTTAGTCGTAGCTATGCTGGTAGATGATAGAAGGTGAAGATAATTATGAATGATATTAAATCAATTTTGCCGCAATTATTGAATCAATTAACAAAATTAAATCAATTGGGCGAAGAAGAGAATAATCCAGAATTGGTAAGACAGAGTAAGATTGCTAAAAATCAAATTCAAGAACAAATTCAATATTTTGATTTGCAAAGTGATATTCAAGATATTCAAGGTACTTTAGGTCAAACTTTAATTGCAACTATTAAAAACTTACGAGACTTAGAAAAACAATATTCTGCGATAGCAGCTAATGAGGAAATTAATAATTTTCTCCAAAATGATCGTCGCTTGTTTTGGAAATTTCAAGGCTACTTAAATTACTCTCCTGATGTTGATCCAGACGGAGAACAGCTATTTATCCCATAAGGAGGAAGAATAATGGAATACGTAACATTAAACAATGGTGTTAAAATGCCTAAATTAGGCTTTGGAGTTTATCAAGTTGAAGACCAAGATGAATGTGAACAAAGCGTCTTATCGGCATTAAATGCTGGTTATAGATTGTTAGATACTTCAGCAGCCTATTTCAATGAAGAAGCCGTTGGAAACGCAATTAAGAAAAGTAACGTTGCTCGTGAAGATTTATTTATTACTACCAAGTTATGGATTCAAGATGCTAGTTATGAAAGAGCAAAGAAAGCATTTGAAACTTCTTTGAAAAAATTGCAATTAGATTATCTTGATTTATATTTAATCCATCAACCATTTGGGGATTACTATGGTGCTTGGCATGCGATGGAAGAATTGTATAAAGAAGGAAAAATTAGAGCAATTGGAGTATCAAATTTTGGTAGTGATCGATTGGTTGATTTGATTTTAAATAATGAAGTTACACCAGCTATTAATCAAATCGAATACCATCCATACTTTCAACAAAAAGATGCTATAAAAGTTATGAAAGATGAAAATGTACAACCAGAGGCCTGGAGTCCATTAGGTCATGGTGGTCAAATTTTGAAAAATCCAATCTTGGCAGAAATTGCAGAGAAATATCATAAATCAATTGCTCAAGTGATTTTGCGTTGGGATCTACAAAGTAAGGTTGTTACAATTCCTAAGTCAGTTCATCAAGAAAGAATTGAAAGTAATTTTGATATTTTTGATTTTGAGTTGACCAAAGTTGAAATGGACATCATTTCTTCGTTAGATCGGAATGAATTCATTGCTGATCTGCATGATGTGGATTTAGTTAAACAATTAAATGAATTGAAGGTTCGCTAATGCAAAAGCTTATAATTGAAAGCAATAGTTATCAAATCAACTTATATCATAATCAAACTGCCCTTAGCCTTTTAAAGAAATTACCACTCCAAATTAATTATCAACCTTTTTCTAATATTGAAATTTATGGTCAGATTTCTAGCTTAAATTATGATGAAACAGCTACTAGTCGCTCTGCTATTGCAGGTCAATTGAAATATTGCTTGGAATATAATTCTTTAGTGCTAGTCTGTCAAAATCATCAGGATATTTTTGATGAAGTTGATTTAGGAACTGTTGAAATAAGTCTTAATGAATTACAGCATTTAGCACACACTAGTGGAAGTTTTGAGATAAAAAACGATTAGGATAAAAAAGATGAAGAAAGTTTTTATTACAGGTTCAACTACCGGTTTAGGATTTTTAGCGGGTAAAAAATTAATTGAAGATGGTAATGAAGTTTATCTTCATGCTAGAAACCATGCTAAAGCAGTTAAATTAAGCAAACAATTACCAGGTATTAAAGGGATTGCAATAGGTGATCTTAGTAAGCCTGATGAAGTTAAAAAAATTGCTGAACAAGTTAATTCATGGGGAAAATTTGATGCAATTATTCATAATGCCGGAGTATATACTAGTGACTCTAATTTAACTTATCGGGTTAATGTTGCAGCACCATATGTATTGACTTGTTTAATCCATAGACCACAGCGATTAATTTATGTTGCTTCAGGGATGCATATTGGAGCACAATTAGATATTGATCATATAGAAGATAGTCTTGATTATTCTGCTTCTAAACTAGCTGTAATGTTGTTAATGAAAAGGTTTGCACGTGCTTTTGATAATACTGCTGTAAATGCCGTTGACCCTGGTTGGGTGCCGACAAGAATGGGCGGCAGTGCAGCCAATGATGATCTAGAGGAAGGGTATTTAGGTCAAGTTTGGTTGAGTCAAAGTGATGATTCATTAACGCAAGAATCTGGAAATTGTTTTTATCATCGTCAACTTGAAAAATATGATCAACGAGTAGATGATAAAAAGCTTCAAGATGACTTATGTGAGAAATTGGCTGTGCTAACCAAAATTAAGCTTAAATAATGGCAGGACGAATAATGACTTCATAATTAGAATTTATAGTAAAGAACATCTAAGAGTAATTTGATTCTTGGGTGTTTTTTCGGTACTACGTCAAGACTTTTAATACTGGATATAGGTGTAATGGATCGTTGCTTGTCGATGTAACAATTTAATAAATGCTTTCGGTGCAATAAATAAGTTATCGGTGCAAAATTGGTTGATTTTGCACTGATAATAGGCAACTATGTTAATTATTTGAAATAAAATAAAAATAGCGACAACCGAAAGTAGTGTCATACTATAATTTAAATGCAACAAAGATGAAGAGTACTTAAGCACAGTGGTTTAGTCATCACAGCTCGAAAAGCTTTAAGTACTTTAACTGATTTAGGTCTCTTAGAACGTTTATGCTACATCTTCAACTTCGCCTAAAACCTATTACACTATAAAGAACAAAAACAGTAAGATATAGAGTTACGAATAGTAGTTTATAGTGTGGTATATCATAGATTGGCATCATGGATAAATCCTTGTTGTGATGCCAATTGAACAAAGTTTTTGACCAAAAATCAACACGAATCTTAACACGTTTTGATAAGAACCTAGTCATACCAATGCTTTGATTACTCTAAAAATGCGACTCTAGTCAGCATAAAGTAAGACTCAACCAGAAGGTTGGGTCTTTTTTGTTGTAATAAAGTAGTTTAAACTAAATATAAAAACATATACTTTAATATGTTTAGTTTGTTTATATAAAATTTTTTAGTATAAAATATTGACTATCTGTTCAACTTCTAAACGAAATAAATCGTTAATTTTTTCAAGGTTAAATAGAGCAGAAGCAATATTTTTGATAAAATCATTCATGACGGAATTCTCTTCTTTCTGTAGATGCTTTTGGTTTAAATCAATCGTACAGGAGGAGAAGTCCTTTTTTAATATCAAAATTAATTATCTAAAGTTAATAATATAAAATTTGTATTATTTTTATTGAGATAATCCAAATTTTAGGAAGAGAAAATGTATATGAAAATTAATGAAGCTTTGAAGGATTTGAGAACAGAATTAGGTTTAACACAAAAAGAAATGATTGAAAAAACAAATATTACTGTAACTCATTATTCTAAGATGGAAAAAGGACAGAATAGAATATTTGTTGAAGATTTAATTGAGATTCTAGATAGACGACATATTTCAATAAATTATTTTTTTGGTAAATATTTTAAAGATAACGAAAAAAATCTTAATATTTCAGAAAAATTAAATGAAGCATTTTATGAAAAAAATTTGGTTAAAGTTAAAAGAATAAAAGAACAAATTTTTGCCGATAGAACTTCTAGTAATGAATTAAAAGATAGGGCTATTTTAATTATTAATATATTAAGCCCTAATGAGGCTCCTCTGGCTATTGATAAGGCAATGAAAGATTTTTTTAAATATAAAAATTGGACACAAAATGATAATGCAATTACTATTTTAAGTAATTCAATAAGACAGAATAATTTATCTAGTATCAAATCATTAGTATTAAAATTGATAAAATCATATCCAAATTTAAGTGAATGTACTGTATCTAAACAAAGAAAATTGATTACAGTAGGAATTAATTATTTATATAATTCGAGAAAATCACATATTAACTTAAATAATGATGTAACTATTCAAATATTAAATTGGTTAAAAAGTATGTCAAATATTCCAGAATTAGGTATTCTAAAAGAATTATATATGTACTTTTTGGCATTATACACTGGTCATAATAAAATTGCTGAAAACATAAAAGAAGTATTAAAAATTACAGGATTTGAAAATATAAGTGAACAGTTACCCAACTAATCCCCAATGAGGGGATTTTTAAGTATTTTAAAAATAAATATTTTATATTATCAAAAATTGGACTAACTTCTTTTTCAAAAAATAAATTAAATGATATACAACTTGAAAAAGATGGAATTTCAATTTCTGGAGGACAGAAACAAAAAATAGAATTAGCCAGAGCGCTTTATTCAAATAAAACATTGATTTTAGCGGATGAAATTACAGCCAATTTAGATAAAAAAAATGCAGAAAAAATTAGAACATTGCTCTTTAATATGGATAATCCTGTTGTAGAAGTAGCTCATCATTTTAATATTAAAGATAAAAGATACACTAAAATTTTCATATTAAATAATAACGGCAATTTGGAAAGAGTAAAGTGAGTAATTTTATGGAAAAGACATTATTAAAGGTTTGTAATTTGAAAAAATATTATGGTAAAAAATTAATTTTAAATAATATTTCTTGTTCGATTAATCAAGGAGAGATAGTAGGATTAATAGGTCATAATGGAGTAGGAAAAACGACCCTTATGAAATGTATTTTAGGAACGACTAATTATGATTATGGAAGTCGTATTTTTGATAATAATAAAATTAAAAATAAAGAATGTTTGCAAAATACAGGAGCATTAATTGAACATCCGGGTATATATCCTTTTTTAACAGGAAAAGAAAATATTGAGTTGTTAAATAGTGTATATTCTACCCGAAAACTTACATATTTGCTAAATAAATTTCAAATGGAATCTTTTATTAATCAAAAAGTATCATCTTATTCTTTGGGAATGCAACAAAAATTAGGAATTATAGAGGCTTTTTTGTCAGGAAGTAAACTTGTAATTTTAGATGAACCTATCAATGCCCTAGATCCAATGTCCGTAAAAAAATTTAGAGAAGCCATTGAATATTTTAAAAATAAAGGAATTACATTTCTAATATCTACTCATATAATTGATGAAATTTCTAAAGTAGCAGATAAATTATGGATTCTAAATAAAAAGGAGTTAACAGAATTAAATAATAAAAGAAATACAATACATATCGTTACAGTAGATACATCTAATAATGCTAAGCTAAAACAAATTTTAAAGGTCAAAAATATAAAATATCACAATAAAGAAGATAAAGTGGTGATTAAGTGTAATTCATCGTTTGAAGTAGGAGAATGGATTACAACTATAGTAAAAAATAAACTTAATATTGATTATTTGGATATAAATAAGAATGATTTAGAAGATGAAGTATTGAAGATTATGGAGAGATAAATGGACAAACTTATAAAAATTGAACTTAAAAAAATTTTTAAAAGAACGCAAACTCAATTAATACTTATTTTATTATTATTTTTATATGTGTTTATGATAATAATTACAAAATTATTTCACATTTTTAATGTGAACTTTGTAATAGAAAATAGTTTTTCTACACTTCAGTTTTTTCCATTAGCTCTAATAATTTTTACAACATCGAGTGTAGCTATAGAATATCAAACTGGCGCAATAAAAAATTTAGTATGTACTATTCAGAAAAGATATAAAATAGTTATTTCTAAATTTATAGCTTTAGTGATTACTAGTTTTTTTATGTATGTAAGCATTTTAGTTTTGAATTTTTTAACTGCGAAATTTATTTTTTTAGCTCCTAATAAGATAATTAGGTATTCTTGTTTATGGACAATCGGTTCTAGTATTGAAAGTATATACTTGATAAGTTTTTCGTTAGTTTTAGCCTTTATTTTTTATAATCAAGCAATTTCTGTTTCACTCAGTGTTCTTACTTATTTTTTAGCTAATTTAATAGACGGGAGTATATTCTCAATGATAAAACACTTTGAAATAATAAAATATAATCCCATTAATCTGTTTAATTTTAAAATGGAATTAGTAGATTCTTCGTTTATTAAACAAACTCATTTAAGTATGAGTGATTTTTTATATTTATTTATAATTTATATTTGTGTAAATATAATTTTTAGCATATTTTTTTAAATATAAAAGATCTTTAAAATGTCTTCTGTATTCTTTTATATTGGGACTAGAAGAGCTACATACTTTTTCTTTTTATTTGTTAAAAGAAATGGATAAGGCTTCATCGGATTTGCCATTCTTCTAATTAAATGGTCAGCTTATCTTGAATTTTATTTAAAGTAAAAAATCGCATATAAAGTAAGACTCAACCAGAAGGTTGGGTCTTTTTTGTTGTAAAATTAATGAATTTTTTATTCAAAAAGGCTTGCTTTTTTTAGCATATTTGGTAAGATATTAATTGTATTGCTGACTTAGCTCAGTTGGCAGAGCACGTCACTAGTAATGATGAGGTCGGAGGTTCGAATCCTCTAGTCAGCATGAAGCAAGACCCAACCGGAAGGTTGGGTCTTTTTTGTTGTTATAACAAAACCCAAATTGTATCAAATATGACACAATTTTGGCTATTTTAATTTCTACTATAATTTCTCTGAATGATTTTAGTTGCAAATATGCAAACAATCCACCATAGTAATAATTTCCCGATAATAATTAATAAATCGTAATTTAGAATATCCTTATCTAATATCCAGTCTAAGATATTGCTAATAGGGAAAAGTGTAGCAAAAATCTTCAACCAAGTAGGATATTGGGCTACTGGAATAATTACTCCCGATAACAAAACTAAAGATGCACTAATGAAGTTGGTAAGCCAATATGGATTTTCTTTTTTAATACCTAAGATGCTGCCGAAATATCCGAGTAAAGCCAAAGTTATAACGACTAAAGGCAGGCTCAGAATTAATTTTCCAAGTAAGTGAATCTCTTTAAGAGCAAATAATCCAATTATTCCTAAGACTAAAATTTCGCAACTTGCCGTAACGCCAGCAATAATGAACTTCGGCAGCCAATATCTTCTAAAAGAAGGTCTGATGGAAAAGACTTCATCAGTCATTGCGATGTTTTGATCATAGACACTTGAAGCAGATATAACGCCGATTCCTGTTGCAATGGCAGTTGTAATAATCGTTCCAAGCAAAATACGACTATAATCTTGAGTTGAATTAAATGCAATCAGCAAAAACATTACCAGGGAAATAATAGGCATTAAAAAATAGTCTACTAGGATAGTTTGAAAACTATCAAAATTTGCAACTGAACGCAAAGTTACACGATAAGTTGAACTCAAAATACATTCAGCCTCCCTTCTTTGAATGCTCGCTGAACGACATAATTAGTTAGGGCTTTTCCTAAAATAAAGAGCAGTCCTAATATTAAAATATAAGAAATAATCCAGTTCGTTGAAATTGTTTGATGGTAAATAATCCTAATTGGCAAGCTGAGTGGGCTTAATAATTGAAATGGCTGAATTACTTTTTCAAAAGCAGCCGGAATTGTTAGCATTCCTGATAATAATAAAATTGGTAAAAGAACTAATTCTTCATATTGCATGGCATTCTTAGTTAATAAGAAGAATAAGCTAATTAAGTAGCTTAGAATTACGGATGCAAGCCAAAATAATAGAACTCCAATTATTAATTGTAAATCTAAGTACTTCAATGGCATTCCTAAAACCAAGGCTTCAATTCCAGCTAAGGGAAAAGCAATAAGTCCATAAATTGCAGCAGGGGATAGTGTAGCAATTAGAACTTCTTCTCGTGAAATTCCTGTGTTCAATAAATACATCAACGTTCCTTGAAATCTCTGATAGCCTAATGCTCCCGCACTAGTTGTACAAGAAGCCCAAGTTCCCATGATTCCCGCGATTAGCCATTCACTTCCTGTGTAATCTTTAGTAACGTAATGGGCTAAATATTCGTATAAAAGCATCATTGTTGTTTCAACTAAAACTAAATTTATAAAATAAGAATTTTTGACGTAGAGTTTTAATTGAAAAAGTGTCAGTTTTAAAAATCTCATACTTGTTACTTTCGCTTTAATTCATCACTGATTGCCAAATAAGCATCAGCTAGACTAGCATTATTATCAACTTTGGCAAATTGCTTTACTCCCTCAAGACTTCCTTCATAGTGAATTTTTCCTCCACCAATTAAGAAGATTTTGTCAGCTAAAGTCTCAATGTCATTCATGTTGTGGCTAGTGAGAATAATTCCGCAGCCGCTGTCAGCTAGTTTTTTAACTAAATCACGAATTGCAATAACTGATTCAATATCAAGACCAACAGTTGGCTCATCAAGCATTAATATTTGTGGCTTGTTCACTAGACCTCTAGCAATGTGAAGCCGCTGGAGCATTCCTTTAGAATAGGTGCTGGCGTTTTTGTCAGCGACATCAAGTAAGTTAACTGTTTCTAAAGCTTCTGAAACGTTATGTTTAATGTCTTTTTCTTTAACATCAAGTAATCTTGCAAAAAACTCTAAATTATCACGAGCAGATGCATTATTATAAAACCCTCTGTCTCCCCCAAAGACTACGCCTAAATTTTGACGTGCTTTTTTAGGATGATGAAGTAAGTTAATTCCCATAATTTCAACAGTGCCAGACGTTGGCACAAGATAATTTGAAATAGATTTAAGCAAGGTCGTTTTTCCAGCGCCATTAGGTCCAACAAAGGACACAACTTCTCCTTGATGAACAGAAAAAGAAATATCTTCTATGGCATGAAAGCTTTCTTTAGTTTTTTCATCAGTATAATAGCGCGAAATATTATTTGCTTTGAGTACGGTGTTTTGCATGGCGATAGTGTGAAAACTCCTTAATGTGATTATTTTTTAATATTTTTATTATAAAATATTAAAAAAGCAAGTCAATGCTAATTTTAAATTAATTAAAATAACAATGATATGCAAAAAGATAACTATAGAAAACTTAGAATGCTAAAATAATTCTAAAAACATACCAAAGGAGATATTAATATGAACCAAAATAATGATGCTGTAACTGGCGCTTCAAAAAAAGAATTAAATGAATTAAAAAAGGCAGAATCAAAAGAAATTAAGAGTCCTTGGCCAGGTCCTAAAGGCATGATTCCAGTAACTAGTGGTCAGGCAGACGATGCCAACGTTCACAATCGGGCATATTTAGATAACTTGCTGGTTGAAATGCGTGTTATTGACAGTATTGAACCAGATTTAACTACTACACTTTTTGGTAAAAAATATTCTTCACCATTAACTTTAGCAGCACTATCTCACCTTAATAAGGTATTAGATGATAAGACACGCAAGCCAATGCAAGAAAAGGCTGCCGCAGCTAAGAACATGAATCTTCTTAATTGGATTGGTATGGAGACCAATGAAGAATACAAGGAGATTGTTCAAGCAGGTGCAGATACTGTCAGAATTATTAAGCCATTTGCTGACCATAGTAAGATTTTAGAAGAAATCAAGGTCGCTGAAGAGACTGGTGCAGTGGCTGTTGGAATTGATATTGATCATGTCCCGGGAAATAATGGTAAGTATGATGTAGTTGACGGTATTCCTTTAGGACCAATTACACAAGAAGATTTAAGTAGTTATGTAGCAAGTACCAAGTTGCCCTTTGTTGCAAAAGGTGTCTTGTCAGTGCGTGATGCAGTAAAAGCAAGAGATGCAGGTTGCAAGGCAATTGTTGTATCACACCATCATGGTCGCCTTCCTTTTGGTGTTCCGCCACTAGAAGTTTTACCTGCAATTAAAGAAGCTTTGGCAGATAGCGATATGACCATTTTTGTAGATGGTTCATTAATGTCAGGTTATGATGCTTATAAAGCCTTAGCAATGGGAGCAGATAGTGTGCTTATTGGTCGCGGAATTTTACCAGAATTGCTTGATGGTGGAACTAAAGCTGTAGAAGAAAAGCTAGAAAAAATGAATCAGCAACTTTCTGAACTAATGATGTATACTGGCGTTAGAAATATGAATACTTTTGATGAGAGTGTAATTCACAATAATAATTAACAAATTTATATATTGTGCTAGGATGTAAATGAAGATATTTATGAAATTATTAATGAAAAGAAGTGTAGATTGCTGAAAGTAATTGTAATGAATTGCTAGTAGTTAAAAACTATTTTTAGAGTGGTTTAATTTTAGTTGATGATTAGTTTTTAGGAGATAAAAATGAGACTGAAAAAAATATTCAGTGGGTTAGTATTGGTAATATCAGCATTAGGAATCATTAGTTTCCATACAAATAAAGTTGAAGCTAAAACTTCAGATAGTGAACCTACAGTTACTGTAACTAAAACGAAACTAAATAAAGAAGGGTACATTTTAAGGATTTTAAATAAACATATTAATAATAAAATCTATGTTGGTAAAAAGTCCTACAATAAAGCTTTAAAAACGGCAGTACCTTTCAAAGGAAAGACAATTAGTCCTAAAAAAGTTCAAAAGATAAAATTTAGAATTGAAAAAACAACCATTCCACCTAAAGGTGCAGTTTCCTACACTCCAATGTATTTAGTTGCTTCTAAAAATAAAAAATATTCTGCATGGCTAACACAGGCAAGTTTGCAATATTATTATCTTAATGATAAATCAATGCATAATGTAACTAAGTTCTTAAAGAAAATAGTTAATAGAAATAATACTAAGCTTTCTGCTGCTGATAAAAAAGATTTAAGATCTGCAATCACTCAAGCTAAAAAGCTGAAAGGCAGTCAGCGCAAATTTGTTTTGAAATCTCTTAATCAAATAAAGAAATCTGACACTATTGAAAATCAAGGTGAAAGTATATTATTATTTGGTTTTTAATCAATGTTAATTAAAAAGATGATATCTTAAACAGATACCATCTTTTTCTTTACCATTTCGTAACCTTTTTAACTAAAAATCTTCACATTTAATGCTTATTATATAGATAATCTAATTAAGTTGAATCCCCCAGAAAGGAAGTTGATAATAGTTAAGTTAAATTTTAGCCTTTCAAAATTAACACTTATTTTCCTCAATTGAAAACAAAATACAATTTTCTCATACATAGAAAAAACGACTCTCTAAAACTTGAGGGTCGTTTTTTGTATTATTTAAGACGTTTTCCGTCTAGCTTTTTAACTAAGTAAAGAACAGGAAGTCCTACAATAACAATTCCAATAAAGAGAATTACGCCAGCTGGGTCATTTATTAATTCACTAACTAAAACAAAAATTCCACCAGCAATTGCAATTATTGGAACAAATGGATAAAGAGGAGTTGAAAAAGGGCGCTTAGTATTTTTCTTTCTTAAAATAAAAATTCCAAAAAATGCTAGAACATAGAAGCAATAAATTGTAAATACACAAAGGTCGGATAAACGATCTGGATCAAAAAATAGCATCATGATAGTAGCTAATACAACAATAAAAAGTGTAGCAGTGATTGGAGATTTTCCTTTTGGCGTTACATATGAAAGAAAACGTGAAAATGGTAAATCTCCCCGCTTAGCCATTGCATAAATAATACGTGGGAAAGTGATGATTTTTCCATTTAATGTACCCATCATTGAAACAATAATTCCAATAGAAAGTAGTTTTCCGCCGATATGACCAAAAGCCTTAGTAGCTAAGTAAGAAGTAGCATTTTCTCCAAGTGCATGAAGAGTAGCTGCAGGAATAAAACGTAAAATTCCAATGGTAATTAAGGTATAAATAATTAAAACGGTGCTAATACCAACAATGATGGCTTTAGGTAAAAGTTTTTGAGGATTTTTCATTTCACCACCAAGGTTAGCAATTAAAATCCAACCATCATACCCAAATAAAGTGGCTAGTACTGCAACACCAAAGCCACCAGTTGAACGATTAACTTCAGAGAGTGTTTGACCAAAGGCATCTTGGTGTCCCCAAATAATTCCAAAGATAATGATAGCGGCAATTGGAATCATCTTTCCAATAGTAGTAATAACTGAAAAAGCAGCTCCGACTTTATTTTCAAAAAAGTTTAGTCCACCAATAAATAAAATTGTAATTAATGCAAGAGGCACTCGCCATTTAGCATCTAGTCCAAAAAGATTAGTCATCATAATACTCATAAAACCAGCAACTGATGCAATAATAGCAGGTCCATAGATAATAACTTGCATCCATCCCGCTAAAAATCCGGGAAGACGACCATAAAGGTTTTCAATATAAACATAAAGTCCACCAGTATATGGCATTTGAGCACCGATTTCAGCAATTGTTAATCCAGCAGCTAGTGTAATTAATCCACCAAATACCCATGCGACAATTGCCATGGTAGAAGAGCCAGCATTATCTAAAATAGAAGCTTGTTTGAAAAAAATTCCTGAACCTATAATGGTTCCAATAACTATTGAAATAGCACTTCCAAAGCCTAAAGTACGTTTTAAGTCATTGTTTTGCTGCTTATCCATAAAAAACCTCCTAAAAAAAGCCGAACCCACAAAATCTGTTGATTAAGTGAATTCGGCTTAAGCGTGTATTATTTTTGCATACCAAAATCACTCAAGTTAACTAGAACTTGAGGAGGAACTTGATGAAAATTGCATGGTATGTAAAATAAACATAACTGTCTCCTTGTAAAATTATTTTTAATTAGAATATCATTAATTAATTTTTCGTGCAAGAAAAAATTATTACACTTATAATGTTATGTAAGTATTTCCTAGGAAATGAGGTTTTTTATGGATACAGCTTGGCAAAGATTTAAGAAAAACGTACCGTTTCGACGTTTTGTAGTGCTATTTTTGATTATTGCGGTTCTTTATGAAATGCGCGCAATGATGAATACGATTTTGCTCACTTTTATTTTTACTTATATTGTTGTGCATTTGATTCGATTAGTACAAAAGCATTTTCCAAAAGCACCGTCAAAATTAATAGTAATAATTACATATTTAATAATATTGATTTTACTTTATTTTGTAATTACGATTTATATTCCAATGCTTGCTAGTCAAATTAGCAAAATAGCGCAATCTGTTGTGACTTTTTATCAAAGTAATAAAATGGATGGCGTTATGGATTATGTTAATCGTTATGTTAATAAAACTGAACTTGTCTCACAAGCTAAAAATGTCGGTACAATCATGGTTCATGCAGTTACTAGTATTGGTACTCTAACTGTGGCAACCTTTATGTCATTAATTTTGAGCTTCTTTTATACTATTGAATTAAAGCAAATGAATGAATTTTCACGTTTATTTACAGAAAGTGGATATTTTAAGTGGTTATTTGAGGATATTAGATATTTTGGTAAAAAATTTGTTAATACCTTTGGAGTTGTTTTAGAAGCGCAATTTTTTATTGCAATTTGTAATACCATTTTAACTATGATTTGTTTAGCGGTTATGCGAATGCCACAAATAATTGCCTTGGGATTAATGGTATTTATCTTAAGTTTAATTCCAGTAGCTGGTGTAATTATTTCACTAATTCCATTAAGTATCATTGCTTATTCAGTTGGTGGAATTCGCTATGTGATTTATATTTTTGTGATTATTATGATTATTCATGCCTTAGAAGCCTATGTTTTAAATCCTAAATTTATGGCAAGTAAAACAGAACTTCCGATTTTTTATACATTTTTAGTTTTGTTGGTTGCAGAGCACTTCTGGGGAACCTGGGGATTAATTGTTGGTGTTCCTATTTTTACATTTTTATTAGATGTAATGGACATTAAGCAAACTAAGAAGGAAAAATATGAAGATTCTTCTAACCGGTGATAGCATAATTGCACGTCATGAAGGGTTAAATGAACCCCGAATTAATTATGAATTAAAGAGAAGATTAGGAAATATTGAATTAGTTAATACAGCTGTTTCTGGGATAAATTCTGGAGCCTTTTTTGCAAGACTTAGTGAATCAGTGTTAAAAGCACCAACTTGTGATAAAATCGTGATTTTACTAGGAACTAATGACTTAGCTACGCATAAACAAGTTCCAATAAAACAATTTAAAAGAAATATGGAGCTAATTGCTTCGGGTATTATTTGTTTATATTGGCCCAAAAATGTAATTCTAGTATCTCCGCCGGCAGTTGATGAAAATAAGCAAAGAGTTAGGAATAATTTTTTGGTTAAACAATATGCAAAAGTTGTAGAAGAAGTTGCTCAGGAATATAAATTTAATTATCTTGATTTAGCTCAAGAAATGATTAAGCATGGTAATTTAGAAAATCTTTGTCATGGTATAAAAAACGACGGACTTCATTTTGGTAAAGAAGGGTATAAGTTGTTGGCTGAGTTGATTATGAAGGGTATAGACAATGTGGAAAATTAAAACTTTTAATGAATTAAATACTCATGAACTCTATAAAATATTAGCTCTTAGACAAGAGGTCTTTACGATTGAACAAAAGCGCTTGTATCAAGATTTAGATAAGAATGATTTTGATGCAATTCATGTTTTTAATTACGAAAATAATGAAGTGATTGCATATGCTAGAGTATTTTTAGAAGATAATGATGTTGTTACTTTTGGTCGTGTAGTGATAAAAAAATCGCATAGAGGTAAAGGACTGGGTAATCCTTTAATGGATAAAATCATGCAGGCGATTCGAGATTATTTTCCTGAAAAAGAAATTGAAATTGAAGCTCAAGTACCTGTTAAGGGTTATTATGAAAAGTATAATTTTAGGACAATAGGTAAAGAATTCATACTTGCTGGGAGTCCCCACATTAAAATGATTCATGAAAAAATAAATTAAAAACGGACACTTGAACGGTCCGTTTTTTCCTTAACTAATTATCGCGAATAATAATCCACCAACAAATAAGATTGCGATAAGTGGAATTACTAAATATGCAAAAAATACGAATGTTAATCCGATAGCAACAAGTGCAATCAGAATTTTAATAAATCCAATTCCTAATTTGAACAAGAACCAAATTAGGAATAATGCTAATAATAGTGAAAGCATTTTTTATACCTCCGAAATTGAAAATTATTATACACCAAAATTATTAAGAAATAACAAAAATCAGACATTCTCATAGAATGCCTGATTTCTTTTTATAGATCGAAAAGTATTTAATTTTGTAAATTAATCCTTTACAACATCCTTAGTGCTAAGCCATTGACTCTTGTTAATCTTAACGATCTTCTTACCATGAACTTTCTTAACATCTTTTGCAGTGTAAGTTGAACCCATCTTTACAGTCTTTGAAGTCTTCTTAGCATCCTTGTTGTAAACTGCTACTGTTTGCTTCTTAGTGTCCTTGATAGTAACAAAGATCTTTTCACCTTTTTGAATGCTTGGGTTAGTTGGCATCTCTTGTGCAATACCTAGCTTTGGAGCTTCGAAACTAGCAGCTTGAGCAGTAGAAGCAACACCCATAAGACTCATACCAACAACAACACTAGAAACAACTTTTACAAAACCTTTAACGTTCATCATTTTAAATACCTTCGATTCTATTAACTCTTCATTTCCTCTTGACAATTCTATTATATAACATTAGTTATTAAATGCAAGTATTTTTTATAAAAAGTTTTAAGAGACGAAGTCTTACTCCTGCAAGGGATAAGGGGTTAAAAGTGCCAAAAAACAATAACAAAAAATAAAAATAATTTTGTTATTAATAACGTTTTTTAACAAAAAATTGCATGGAGCAATTTCCATGCAATAGTTATTATTAGTTGTTATTTTTAGTGAAGCATTCCATGTAATACTGGCAAGAACCAAATCCAGAAAATACAACTGGCTGCAAAGACTACAGTAGAAATGGCAACAGAACTAGCACCTTCTTTGACATAAATGTTATAACGACTAGAAATAATAATTCCAGAAAATGCAGGTGGTAAACCAGTAGCCAAGCAAAGCATTGAAATTTTCATTGGATCACTACCCATTCCGCAGATATAAGCAGCAGCTACAATTACGGCTGGAGTGAAGAATAAACGATAGAAAGTATTCCAAATACCTTCTTTATCAATTGTGAATTTAACTGTTGATAGTGCAAGACCAGCAGCTAAAACTGCAACTCCGGCATTTGCTTTAGCAATTAAATCGAAAGTTGGTGCCCATGAATTTGGAATGTGAATTCCAATTAAAACAAAGATAACTGCAAGAAGAGGAGCCGCTGCAACTGGTTGTTTAACCGCATTTAAAATAGCTCTCAAAGTAGGATTCATCTTTTTAGCTTTATTATTTTCGCCAGCATGATCATGCATTTCAGCTCGAACTAAGTCAATTTCACGATCAAGTCCTTTTTCGCCGAGTGCTTTTGCTTCTTCATCTGTAACAGGCACGCCGTCAGGAATATCGCGTGAAATAGCTTTTTCTCCGGGTTTTCTTCCGGGAATTGTGACAGTGGTAGTTTTAGTGGATGTATTTTTAGCTACTTCATGACGTGTTTTTTCTTGTCCTTTTTCAACTAATGCAAGTCCAATTGGAATAGTAATAGCATTAACTACAATAGAAACTATTCCTATAACTAGGTTGGTGGTGGTATTGTTACCATAGATTGGGTCAAGTACCGCAAATCCTAAAAATCCAATAGTAGGTGAACCAGCAATCAACGCACAAACAGCAGCTTCTTGAGTATTACGGTGGAACATTTTTCTATCAAGAAAATAGCTTAGCATGAACAATCCTGTTACACCAAATACAGAAATTAAAGTTAAGACTATATCTTGTGCAAACATTGAGCGTGTAGCCTTTACAATAGAGATAAACAACGCAGCAGGAAGGGCAATATTTAGAACTAATTTATTTAACCCTTGCCTTTGGTCATTATCAAAGAAACGAAATTTACCGCACAGATATCCTAAAATCATAATGACAAGGATTGGAACGATGTCATTGATAAGTATGCTAGTCATAATTATCTCCTTATCAAACAATACAGTTCCTTAGACTTAATAAGTATTGAAATAATGCCATTAAGCTTATAGAGCTAATATAAAATAAACCTATTCATGCTAACCATAGTCTCATTTATAAGGGAATACAAATAAAATGAATTACAAGTGCAAAGGCTTGAAAAGCATTTTTAAAAAGATTACAGTAGCGTTGAAGTAGTGGCTATATTTTATCGTGTATTATTGAAAGAAGGATTATTATGGCCGATGAAACCAAATTTTCAGGGGCAGATTTACTTATTGATGCTTTGCAAGCAAATGGTTTGCACAATATCTATGGTGTTGTAGGTATTCCTGTAACTGACTTTGCAAGACTAGCTCAAATTAAGGGAATGAAATATTACGGCTTTAGACGTGAAGACTCCGCTGTTGATGCTGCAGCTGCAGCTGGTTTTTTAACTGGAAAGCCTGGCTTGGCATTGACAGTTTCTGCGCCAGGGTTTTTAAATGGGATTGCCGCATTAGCTCAAGCAACTGAAAACTGTTTTCCATTAATTATGATTTCAGGTTCTTCTGATCGTCACATTATTGATTTAAATAGGGGCGATTATGAAGGTATGGATCAATACAACATTGCAAAACCATTTTGTAAGGCTGCTTACCGAGTTGACCGCGCACAAGATATGGGATTAGCTGTAGCTCGTGCAATTAGAACTGCAGTAAGTGGTCGTCCCGGCGGTGTATATTTGGACTTGCCGGCTGCAACTATTACTGATATGGCGACAAAAGAAGAAACCGGAATTTATAAATTAGTTGACCCAGCTCCAAAACAATTACCTTCTGATGAAGCAATCAATCGTGCTGTTAAACTTTTGAAGAACGCTAAGCGTCCTTTGATTTTACTTGGAAAAGGTGCCGCATATGCTAGAAGTGAAGATGAGATTAAGGAATTAGTTGAAGAAACTGGTATTCCATTTTTACCAATGTCTATGGCTAAGGGATTGCTTCCTGATACTCATAAATCTTCTGCAGTTGCTGCAAGATCACTTTCACTTAATAATGCAGATGTAGTCTTATTAGTTGGGGCAAGACTTAACTGGATGCTTTCAAATGGGGAATCACCATTATTTGCAGAAGATGTAAAGTTCATTCAAGTAGATATTGATGCTACTGAATTTGATTCAAACCGTAAAATCTCAGCTCCGCTTCAAGGAGATATTAAGTCAGTATTAGAAAAATTAGTTCCGGCTGTTAAAAAAGCTGGTGTTCAAGCTCCACAAGATTGGCTTGATAGAATTGAACAAGATGTTGAGAAAAATGATGCCAAATTCTCAGCTAGAATTGAAGCATCCTTTACTGCTCCGAAATTTGGTTATTATGGAACAATCGAGCCGATTAATCAATTATTCCAAAAACACCCAGATACATACTTAGTAAGTGAAGGGGCAAATACTTTGGATATCGGTCGTGACCTTATTAATATGAACTTACCACGCCATAGAATTGATACTGGTACTTGGGGCGTGATGGGAATTGGCTTAGGCTATGCGATTGCTGCAGCTGTTGAAACTGGAAAGCATGTAATTGCACTTGATGGTGATAGTGCTTTTGGTTTTGATGGAATGGAAATGAGTACAATTTGTCGTTATAATTTGCCAATTACTGTTGTAGTTGTTAATAATGGCGGAATCTACAATGGAATTGACCAAGTGGTTCCAGATCAGCCAGGTCCAACGCAATTGAATGATAATGCTCATTATGAGTATCTTTCTAAGGCTTTTGGTGGAAATAGTTACTTTGTAACTAATCACGATGAAATGATTAAAGCATTAAATGAAGCTTATGAAAGTGGCAAACCAAGCCTTATTAATGCACAAATTGCTCCTACAATGGGGAAAGAATCTGGTCATATTGGTAATTTGAATCCAAAACTTGATTTAAATCCAAAAGATAATTTGTAACTAAAAATGAAATTTAAGGTAAAAAAAGAAGCATTTCATGTCGAAATGCTTCTTTTTCTTTCCCTAGTCCTTATGATGAATGGTTATGAGATAGAATTAGTCCTTAACGAGGTCTTTTGCATTAAGCCATTCAGATTTGTTAACGCGAACTAATTTCTTTCCGTTGACTTTCTTAGTGGCTTTAGCAGTCCAGGTAGTCCCCATCTTGATAGTTTTTGAAGTTTTTTTAGCATCTTTATTGTAAACAGAAACAGTTTGCTTCTTAGTATCTTGAACAACTACGAAAACTTTATCACCTTTTTGAATAGCAGGGTTAGTTGGCATATCTTCTGCTTGAGTAAGCTTAGGAGCTGGTGCTAAAGTAGCAGCACTAACTTCAACTGTGCTTGAAGCTAAACTTAAACCAAGAACCAAACCTGAAACTACTGTGATAACTTTCTTCATGTTCAACATAATAATAACCTCGTCTTTCTATCTCATTCACCTGACAACTATATTATATAACTTTAGTTATTTAATGCAAGGGAAAATCCCGAAAAAATAAAGATTATTTTTAAAAACAGTGTTTTTTAATCGCTAAAGTATTGAAGGATATCGTCTTCAGTTAATTTTTCCTTTTCGGAATTTTTAACATCTAAAACTATTTTTCCGTTATTTAAAATAATGATTCGATTGCCATATTTTAAAGCATCTTTTAACTGATGTGTTATCATTATGCAAGTTAAATGTTGCTGGGTTACAGTTTTGTTGGTTAATTCTAATAATTGATGGCTAGTGTTAGGATCAAGGGCTGCAGTATGTTCATCGAGCAAAAGAAGTTTTGGCTTTTTAATAGTTGCCATTAAAAAACTGAGCGTTTGTCGTTGACCTCCTGAAAGACTGCCGACAAAAGTATTAAGTCTATCACTTAAACCGTTAGGCAATTGAGCAGTCTCTTTTTTTAATTCATTTAAGTGTTTTTCTAAACCTCTCAAACGCAAACGGCGCTTTTGCCCACGTTGAGTAGCTAGAAGTAAGTTCTCTGCTACTGTCATTCTAGGAGCAGTTCCCATTTTAGGATCTTGAAAAACTTGTGAGATATATTTTGCTCGTTTAACTTCTGATAAGTGGGTAATATCTTGATTATCTAATAAGACTTTTCCACTAGTTGGAAAAAGTGAACCATTAATAATATTAAGCAAAGTAGATTTTCCAGCACCATTTGTTCCAAGTAAAGTTACAAAATCGCCGTCCTCAAGATTTAGGTTAATGTTTTTTAAAATCTTTTTTTCTTCACTGGTTCCCACATTAACTGTAGTAGTAATATTTTGCAGGTTTAATGTACTCATGGTTTTTCAATTCCTTTCTTAAGTAGTTTTTTTAAATGAAATTTTTGCTGGAGTAAAGGAAGCATCATACAAATTGCTAAAATAATTGCTGAAATAAGTTTGAAATCATTAGTACTAAATCCGAGTTGTAATACTAAAAGTAAAACTAAGCGATAAAGGATACTTCCAATAACGACTGCGACTAATCGGGCAGTTAAAGTTAAATTCTTTCCGTACACAACTTCCCCAATAATTATTGCAGCCAGACCAATAACCATTGTTCCAATTCCCATGTTAACGTCAGCGTAACCGCCATTTTGTGCAAGAAGACCGCCTGCTAATCCAATCAAACCATTTGATACCATTAATCCTAAGATTTTCATATTATCAGTATTAATACCAATTGAACGCGCCATCTTTTCATTATCACCAGTTGCAATAAAAGCTTGTCCTAAATCTGTATTAAGAAAAATTGCCAGCAAAATAACGATAATAACTGCAAAAATTAAACCAATCATAATAGTAGGAAAATTCGTTGGTAATTTGTCTAAAAACTTTTCATTTAATACTGTAGCTTGATTAAGTAGTCCAACGTTAGCCTTTCCTAATATACGCAAGTTCACTGAATAAACACCAGTCATGGTTAAAATACCAGCTAAAAGAACAGGAATCTTTCCTTTTGTATAAAGTAATCCTGTTACACTTCCAGTAATCATCCCAGCAATAAAAGAAAGCAAGGTAGCAAGCCATGGATTAACACCATGAACAATAGAACTTACGCAAATAGCAGCCCCAAATGGGAATGTTCCTTCTACAGTCATATCTGGGAAGTTAAGAATTCTAAAAGATAAGTAAAGACCTAATGCAAGGATTCCCCATAATAATCCTTGACCGATAGTAGATGTAACTAGATTCATTTAATAATACTTCCTTTCTTTTTAGCAGCTTTTAAAATTGAATCTGGAATACTAATTCCTAATTCTTTAGCAGTTTTTAAATTTATAACAGTTTCATATTGATGAACAGTTTGAATAGGCATGTTTTCAGGCTTTTTGCCTTTGAGAATTTCAGCGGTCATTTTTCCAGTTAAAACTCCCATATCGAATTGACTGACTGCTCTTGTTGCTAGTCCTCCAGATTTAACCATCGTATCAGCTGCTGGAAAAACTGGAATCTTGGCATTATTAGTTGCTTTAAGTAGAGTAGAAATGGCAGAAGCAACTGTATTGTCAGTTGGAATATACACAGCTTGTACTTTGCCAGCCATAGTTTGAGCAACTTGTTCGATATCGTTAGTAGAAGTAATAGTGTAAGGTTTAACTGTTAGGCCTTGTTTTTGAGCTAGTTTTTTAAATTCACGCGCTTCTCCAGTTGATGAATCATCACTTGAGGTATAAATTATGCCGATATTTTTTAAATTTGGCATGATTTCTTGGATAAGTTTTAATTGTTCAGATAAAGGTTGCTGGTCTTTGACACCGGTAATTTTTCCGCCGGGATATTTTAAGCTTTTGACAAGACCAGTTCCAACTGGGTCACTTACTCCTCCCATAATTACAGGAGTAGAGCCACTTTCATTAGCTAAAGATTGAACAGCAGGTGTAGCAATTCCAATGACGGCTTGAGCATTTTTATTTTGAAATTGGTCACTCATTGACTTTAAATTGCTTTGGTCATTTTGAGCATTTTGAAAAATAATATGCAAATTTTTTCCATTGATATAGCCTTCATCTTTTAAGCCTTGAACTATTCCGTCATGAATCTGATCCAGTGCTGGGTGGCTCATTGTCTGCAAGATTCCGACAGTAGGGGTAGCAGCTTCTTGATTTTTTTTATTGATTTCACTGACAAAAGCCACGATTAAAAAAGCAAAAAGCCCGATAATTGTTGCAATTAGTCGTTTCATAGTTTTCCTCCCAAAACAAAAAGGCAAGTTCTGTGTGCAGAACTTGCCTAAAACAAAACCCGCACTAAGTAGTTGTGCGGGTAAATTATGATGGAAATTTTTACCAGCACAGATTGCGAACTAAAGAGGTCGAATCTGTGCCAAAGACATAGTTTCAACCTAGTGCTGGAATTGCCAACGTTTGTTAATAGTAAAACTAATCATAGTAAAAATTTCCTTTCGTATCTGATAGTTTAGATTTTATAGATTGTTGAATTAGATGTCAACAAGAAATTATAAGAAAAAACGATTCAGGAATGAATTTCTGAATCGTTGAGTTGTGTTTTTAATTATAGCGAAGTATGCGAGATGTAACCATATGAGAAGGTCTAGGGTAGGATTTTAAGTCTTGCGCCGATATCCAATAATCTGTTCCCTTGACTCGATAAGAATAGGTATTTTGGTTTGGTAAAATATTTGTATCATTAATGATTAGTTTTTGTCCACTTTTATATGTTTTAGTAGTTTGTTCACCTAATTTGTTCCAAGTGCGAGCTACTTTTTCTATACGTGGCTTTATTGTTACAGTTGCTTCGGTAGACATTAAACTATAACCATCAATTGTTTTCACATTAACACATTTTATGTATCCTTTGTTACCGATACTGTAATAATAATCATTGTTTATTTTTTTATATGTTAACCAGTAAGCAGGTCGATTACCATTTTCAAGTTTTCCATAAAAGTAATATCTTTTTGCTTTTTGAATAGGCTCTATTTTACCTTTTATTGTTAACTTCTGGGATTTTTTTATAAGGGCTTTTTTGCCTTTATATTTCTTTAGCCTTTTTCCATTTTTATCATAGACATAGGAGTTATGATTCAAGCGCAATTTAACGGTAGTTTCTTTAGTGCTTGCAGCAGAAGCAGAAACGTAGTTAGAGTTGTTAGTGTTAATTGCAACTACGGATAAGCTTCCTAGGGCAAGTGCCGTTGCTCCGATGATGATTTTTTTATTTAATTTCATTGTTGTTCCTCTTAAAGGTTACTACCATAACAAATATTAATACTTTTTTGACTATACTGTCATTATACAACGACTTTGTGAACTTTATGAGACGTTTATGTTAACGTTTTCTAAAGATGGGTAAATAAGCTTTAACTTCTAAGAAATATTAACCTGCTTAATCTCAGCTAGTTTTTTCTATTATTGTTATAATTTAGTTTTGAGAAATGACGAATAAGAAGGGAGATCATTTAGTGAAATATAAACAGATAATTTTTGATGTTGATGATACTTTAATTGATTTTGCTGCAACAGAGGATTATGCACTTCATAGTTTATTTAATAAGAATCGCTGGCAATTAACACCTGAGCTTCAACGCCAATATCATGCCTATAATCAAGGTTTGTGGCGTCAACTTGAACAAGGTGAAATTACTTATGAAGAATTAAGTGAAAAAACATTCCATGATTTTATTAAAGAAAACTTTGACTTAGAAATAGATGGATTAAAAGCGATGGAAGAATATCGTTCATATTTTGGTGAAGCACATAAGCTTCTACCGGGAGTTGAAGATACCTTGAAGTTTGCTAAGAAGCAAGGATATAAATTGACTGTGCTTAGCAACGGGGAAAAGTTTATGCAGCGACATCGCTTAGAGCTTGCAGGGATTAAAGATTACTTTGACTTAATTGTGACTTCTGAAGAAGCGCATTATTCTAAGCCTGATGAACATGCTTTTGATTATTTCTTTAGCAGAACAGAGATTAGTCCCGATCAGACGATCTTTTTTGGAGATGGTCTTCAATCGGATATTTTAGGTGCAGAAAAGTATGGCTTTGATAGTGTTTGGTATAATCATCGCCATCGTAAAAACACATTAAACTTGCATCCCTTATTTGAAGTAGAAAATTATCCGCAATTTGTTAAGTTAATGCAAAATGACTTTGAAAAGAAGTATTAGATAATATTATAGAAATACATTTATATTGAAAAAAATCATTGATAATCTAGATTATATTGAATCTTGATATATCAATGATTTTATTTTTATTCAAAATTTGCCTTTTTTAGCTACTTCTTTTATTTGCTTTGCCTTTTGGTAATTTAGCTTTAATAAGACCATAAAGGAAATTGCTAAAATTATTATTGCTATACCTATAAATGCAAAATTTAATGAAGCTTTAGTATTAAGAATAATAGAGAATACTGTTGTTCCGATTGGCATAAAAAGTACAGCAATTGTAAAAATAATTCCAAAAACTCGACCTAGGTATTTATTACTTACTTCTTTTTGAATAAGTGAAAAAAACTGAATATTAAAAATGGTAAGAAATAAGTTAAACATCATTAACATAAAGGCTAAAGCAAAATAATTTTTAAATAAATAATAAATAAAAGGAGTAAGTGTAAGCAGTAGCCCTGATAATCCAAGATAAAGGGTTAAAGTATAGATAGATAATTTTTTATTTATTAAATTACTAAAAATTGATCCAATTATGCCACCAATAGCTATAGAGGATAAAAATATAGCGTATAAATCAACAGAAAATATTGGAAACATTTTATTACTGTAAGGTAATAATAAATTATATGCGGCTAAAAAGAAATTAACTAGAGCGGAAAGAATTATTAATAAAAAAATTTTTTTATGATTCATAAGGTATTTAATACCATCAACTAAATCCAGAAAAATATTTTTAAATTTTAAATCCTTATTTCTATCGTTCTCTTCTATATTTCTTTCTTTAGTAAAAGACAGTAATAATGAAGCAAGTAAAAAAGATAATCCATCTAATATTAATGCTCCTTGAATTCCTAATAATTTATAGAACACAACAGAAATTATTGGAAATAATACTTTGATAATTGTACTACCAGTTTCTAAGTAAGAATTTAGTTGAGTAATTTTATTAATTTCGACTATTTCTTTTGTATATGCTTTATAAGCGGGGCTAGAAAAAGAATTCATAACTGCTAAAAATATATTTACCAATATAATTGCGTAAATTAGAATGTTATTTTGAGTAATTAGGGAAGATAGAATGCAAGCTATTCCACTAAGCAAATTACCTAAAACAATTATTTTCTTTCTTCTGAAATTATCGGCGATTACTCCACCAAACATATTAAATAATATTCCTACAATGCTTTCACTAGCTTGATAGATTCCCACTAATGAGATAGACTTTGCTCCTAATCCAGCAAGAAAACTGTTGTTAGCAAAGTCAAACATAATATCACCGACTTGAGAAATACATTTACTACTAATAGCTAAAATAATGTTTTTGTTTTGTTTTTTCATTGGACGACCACTTGTATAGAAAAAATTATAAACATTTTGATAATATAAGTTTTAAAGTATTATCGACAATATAAGCAGTAATATTAAGCTTATTACTATTAAGCTTATTTATTTCGCGATTAGTATGCTTAATATTTTTTTTGATTTTTTTGAAATCATCAGCCGAAACTATTCCTAAGTAATCAATAGAGACATATACTGTATCATCAAAACATTTTATAATTTTTTTCTCGTTTGAATTCATGTTAGGAAAATGTTTGTAACCAATAGCTTTAGGATTAAACATTTTATTTTTATATTGTAAAATTAAATTGTCTAATTCCTTTGCAACATCAATATCTTTTTTTAGTAAGTAAGTTAATCCAATATGTAAATCACCTATTGTTGAAGAATAATCAATATTGTTATCAAATTTTCTAATATTGAAAATAAGATTAACCTTTAATTTGTCTATATCATAGGCTTCTAAAAGTTTATTTTTTAGAAAGATTAATATTTCTGAATAAATATTTTTTGTTTTAGTATCTAAAAAATGTAAATTAACGAAACTGATCTTATTTTCTAAGTTAGATAAAATTTTTAGTACTTTTGTATTGTTTTGGGTATTAAAAGTATCTAGTTCTTTTAATACATTTGTTAGTGTATTATGTTTAAATACTTCGTTAATATATTTTGAGTAGTTGGTTGATTCATCATAAACACCTAAAATATATCGCTCTAATGCATCTAAAGATCCTGTATCACAAATACTATGATCGATGGAATAGTATAAAATAGCTTCATTTTCATCTTCTAAATAAACAAATTTGTATAATAAGCCATGCCTATTAATACTTAAATCTACGGCATTTTTTAATTTATCTTTTAAATTTGTACGAGCTTTATTAACTTGGAATTTTGAAATGTTAATAGGTGTATCTAATACTTCAAAAGTACTTAAGTCTTTTGAAAGAATTGTTTTAAAAACTTCTACTTTAGAAAGTTTATGATAAATTTCTTCATAGCTAATTCGGTGTTTACCTAAAAATATTCTCCCATATAATTTACTATTAAAGTTTAATGAATGATAAATTTTAGCATAAAAATATGCAGGAAATGTATATTCTATTTTTTGATTTATAGGAATATTTTTAATTTGAATGTTTGAAGAATTATTAGTTTGAGATTTAGTTTTTGAACTAGAAAGTATCTTAGTATTTTCAATAAATGAAGTAATTTTATTTATTGAAGGATAAGAATATAAATTTAAATTATCTAAATTAATATTAAGTTGTTGTTCTAAACTCAATATTAATTCAATAGAATTCAACGAATCTAATCCTGAGTTTAAAAGATTATCATTAGGTTCAATTGATTGATTTAATATTGTTTCAGTTGATTTTTTTACAATATTAAATATTTGAGAATTATTAGTAGATAAGGATAGAGAATCTACAGGTTTCATAAAAGTAGTACTAGTTAATTTTTTTCTATCAATTTTTCCACTACTGGTTAAAGGAAAGCTGGGTAAATTTATATATCTAGTAGGAATTTTATAAGAAACTATATGTTGTTCTAACTTTTTTCGTAAATTTGGTATTAATTTTCCAGTATAGTACAGTGTCAAAATTTTATTTTCATATGTAACTTCTAGTTCACGAGAGGAATCATTAATAACCTTAGAAATTAAAGAACGAATATCGCCTAATTCAACTCTAATTCCATAAATTTGAATTTGATTATCTTTTCTATCTAAATATATAATGTTATGATTTTCTTTCTTTACTATATCTCCAGTATGATAAAAAAGTTGATTATTTATTTTTTCAAAAGCTTGCTTAGTTTTTTGTGAATCATTGAAGTATCCTAAAGAAACTCCTTCTCCTCCAATAAGTAATTCATTATTTTGTATTAATACTTTTACACCTGGAAGTGGACTACCAATTGGAACCCTTTGAGCATTAGAAGAAGTTTTTCGAACATTAAAACTAGTAGCATACACAGTTGTTTCCGTGGGTCCATAGACATTCAAAATATTAACTTTAAATAATTTTTTGTTTACTTGTTCTAGTAGTTCTGTTTTAAATTCTTCTCCTGCAACTATTAAATATTTTAATTTATCAATTATATTAAGTGAGTCTTTATTATTGTATTTTAGTAACATACTTAAAACAGAAGGAGATAAGGCTATATGTGTAATATGATATTGTTCAATAGCTTGTGGTAATCGTTTATAAAAGTCTTTGCTTTTTACTGAGTATACAAAAGCAGATCCACCAGAATATAGGAAACTGAACATTTCCGTAATAGATACATCAAAAGTATTTCTTGTTGAGAATAAATAACAGTCATTTTTAGAAATAGGAGCAATTGTTTGACAAGCATTTAAAATATAATTTAAGTTTTTTCTACTAATACATACTCCTTTAGGTTGTCCTGTAGTACCAGATGTGTGAATAATGTAAGCAATTTCGTTTTGGAGGTAATCTATTATTTGATGAGGTAAGTTTATAGTTTTGGTAATAGGTACATCAGAAAATGTATCGCTTAAATAAATGTAATTATTAAACTTCTTTTTAATATTATTAATCTCTAAATTAGAGCTAGTATAATCTACAGGAATATAAACTTTTCCTGCTTTTAAAATCCCATATACAATTGGTATTAATTCAAAACTATGTGGGTAATTAACAATTACATATTTTGAATTGAATTTTAATAAGGCTTTAGCTATATTATCAGACATTATATCTAAATCTTTATAAGTTAAATTTCTTTCTGAAGAAAATACTGCTATTTTATAAGGATGAGTAATAACATTTTTTTTCAATAGTTTAATAAAAGTATCGGTAGATTTATGTTGATAAAATCTATTAAAAAGTTCGTGAAGAACTCGTGGTGTATAGCCCCAGTATTTTTTATAATTTTTGTTAACTTGAAAAATTTTTATAAAATCAGAAAAAGTTTTTCCACCTAGTGATTTAAATTTTTGTAATACTGTTTTCCATGCAACATCGCTAAGCTTATTATAAATTCCGTTATCATCAAAAACTTTAGTTTTAGTAGTAAAAATATTGACAATTAATCTATCAACTGCTTCGGGGTATCGAGTGTTTAAATCCACTATTGGGTTTTGTTTAGGATAATTTCTTATTGCATGAAGTATTTTATTTTTACTTAAAATAAGTTTATCTTCATATTTAACTTCTTCATCAAGTATTAGACCATTTTGTAAAAGAAAGTTTTTATAACGAATATAAAAGTTCTTATCTACTTTCTGTTCTGTTATAATACAACAATCTACATCTTTAGAGTCTAAATTATCTTCAATACAACTTCCATAAAAAATTCTAGTCCCTTGAAGCTTTTCGCTGTCAAAGAAATTATTTACTAACTCTATTTTATTCATAATTTCCTCCAATTTTAAGTCCTAATTGTTTAATATAATTTATAGCTAAACTTAAATCTTGTTTTTGAAGAGTTGTGTTTCCACTGTTGTAGCGTAAGACAAATTTATTCACTCCATTAACATTTATTTTAAAGCCATGAAAATAGTACTTTCCTTCTTCCAACATAGTTTTATATAGGTATTGATTTAATTTGTTTTTTTGTCGATTTGTCATATTTCCAGAGGGTGAATATTGAAATATGACAGAAAATAATATTTCGTTATTTTCTACAGTAAAAGAATTATTTTGACTAAGTAATTTATAAAATTTTTTAGCATTTTCAATTCTCTTATTAACCATTTCACCAATTCTTTTGGTTCCAATTGTTTTAATAACCATCCAAAGTTTTAAACTATCGTAAGATTTGCTTCCAATAAATGGAGTGGTTCGTCCAAAAGATAATGGATCATCCATAATTAATGAATTTCCTCGTGAAAGTTTTTGAAAATCACTAGTATTTTTCATTAAAACAGCACTTAATGTGTAAGGAAGCCATAAAACTTTGTGTGGATCCATAGTGCAACTATCGAAATATTTTAAGTATTTGACTTTAGATTTATATTTTGAAGAAAAGTTTAATACAAATCCATGACATGCATCACAATGTAGCTACAAATTTAAGTTTGATTTATTTACTAAATCATAAATCTTATTTAAGTCTTCACAAGTAGAAGTCATAGAATCACACGCATAAACACCAATGAATAAAATTTTATGGTTATATTTCTGTAAAAGATATTTTAAATGTGATAATGACATTTTATAATTGATAGTTTTACAGTAAATAATTTTTGTATTTAAATTTAGCCAATCTGTTGCATAGCTTAGAGAATAATGACCAATATTATCTGGTAAAATTACGATATTTTTATCTGGATATTTTTCTTTTGCAGCCATAAGAGCGTATGTGTTTGACATAACACCTCCGGTAGTAATAGCTCCTCCTAGTTCAGCAACATCTTTTATAGTATTGGTATAAGAGTAGCCTATAATTTGCCGAAGCCATGAAATAACAGTGGCTTCTATTTTTGTACCTATAGGGGAGCAGATTTCTTTATTAATTAAATTTTGTTGTAAAAACACTTCAACAATTGCAGCTATTAAACCAGCCATTGAATTTCCAGTATCTGGGAAGCCCATAAATCGTTTGCTAGAAAAGTTTATATTATTATTTAATGAGCTTAAAATCTCATTGATGGTAGTGTGCAAATCATTACCGTTCGTGGGTAATTCTTCAGTGAAAATAGAAGAATCTGTAGCTTGTGGACTATGAACTTTAGAATTGTCAATTTTCCAATCAATAAGTTGATTTAGAGCTTGAGATAATTCTTTTATGAAAAATTCTTTGTTGTTAGAAGTTAATAATTCTAAATTATTCATCTGTTTCTCCAGTCTATGTTATAAATAAGTAATCACTTAACAACAGTGATTTACTAAGAATTCATAATAATAATGATGTTAGTAATCATTACTAATACTGAAATGTATTTTTTAATATCTTTCATTTTTTCTCCAATCTTTCTTTAATTTCTGATTTATATTTTATTTGTTGCAAAAATGGGAATTTATTATGAAACAAAATTTGGGAAAAATATTTAGACAAATACGACAAAGTAAGCAGATTACTATTACTTCATTAGCTGATGAAAATTTGTCTAAGTCGCAAATTTCTAGATTTGAACGTGAAGAGTCAGAAATTTCATGTAATAAACTTATAAATTTGTTAAATAAACTTCATATTTCTTTGGATGAGTATATTCTTTTATGTGGAATGAATTCTGATAATTCTTTCATCAAATTGGAAAAATATATTGGTGAAAAACATAGAGAAAAAGATTTTGATAGTATTAAAAGGCTACTTAAAAGTTCCCCGTATAAGTTGAATTCTTTAGAAAAAACTATGTTAAAGTCAATTATATATTCTCTAGATAAATCAATATATCCTAATGAAGAAGAAATGATTGAATTGACAGACTATCTGTTTAAAGTAGAAAAATGGGGATATTATGAAATAGTTTTATTGGGGAATTGTATGCGGACAATAAGTTATCAAACTCTTTTTACATTAACTAAAGAAATGATTAATAGTTATGTGTATAGTTCAACTAATAAAACTAATAAAAAATTAGTAGTGCAACTTGCTATTAATTGTTTATTAGTAAGTATAGATAGAAAAGAATTTAATGATTGTGAATATCTTATTGAAGAAATTGATAAGATATTAAATAATGAATTCTTTTATTATGAAAAGACAGTTTTTCTGTATGCACAAGGATATTTAGAATATAAAAGAAAAAATAAATTTGGAAAAATTAAGATGAATGAAGCAATTCAAATATTTAAAATTTTAGGTGAATCTACAATGGTAGATTATTATGGTGAGCATTATAAAAATGTGATTAATACAAAATGACTTTGAAAAGAAGTATAAAAAAACTCCACTTTTTTGTGGAGCTTTTTTATTTAACTAAATCGTTCAATACATCATTAATGTCTGCTTCAACACTTATTGATTTTGGAGCAATTTCTTCGGGATAAAAAGGTTTTTGCGTATCAATTGTAATGAAATGCGCTTGTGGATTATTATAAGTGAATTTCCAGAAAGGATATTTAATAATACCAGGTGTATTCATTCCAACACCAATCTCAAAATAAACAACTTTTTTGTCTGAATTATCTTCAAGAAAATGCTGGTAATTTTGAGCAGCTTGATGCCAACCATCATCTTCTAAGAAGTTGTCATCTTCGCGGAGATTTTTGATATATTGATTTGCTTCTATAGCTAATTTAGAAGAAATTTTTGTTTTTATACCGTTTTTAGGGATAATTAGTTCATTATTCTGACCAATTTCAAATCCTTGAGATAAAATCATCTGTTTTACTAGACTATAATTATCGTAAGTTTTTCCATCGTTATTTTTCTTTTGAAATAAACCGTAATCCCCTTGAGTATAAAATAGTCGATTTTTTGAAAAACCCGCTTTTTGAAATTGATGGTCAACATTGGTAGTGATGACAAAGTAGTTTTTATCTTTTACTAATTGTAATAGTTTGCGATAAGTATCTTTAGGAGCTGGAATGTAGCGGTTGACCCAGATATTGCGGCTCCAGTAGGCCCAATAAGTTTCTGTGTTTTCAAATGGATAAAATCCACCACTATACATATCAGTAATACCGTATTTTTTAGCAAAATCTGGAAAATATTTTTCAAATCTAGCCCCAGAATATGTCATTCCAGCTGCGGTAGATAGTCCTGACCCTGCTCCAATGACAATACTGTCTGAATTAGTAAGCAAGTTATGGATATTAGTTATTTTGGTTGAGTAATTGTTCATAGATTTTTTTATCCTTTTCTTTAAATACATTAAAGATTACTTTTTTAATAGATGTTTGGGAATTTTTGTTTAAATAATCTTTTACAGTTCTTACTGCAATTTGTGCTGCCAATTCATTTGGAAAATGAAATACTCCAGTTGAAATACATGGAAAAGCAATACTGCTTAAATTATATTCATCTGCCAAAATTAAAGAATTTAGGTAGCAGTTAGTTAATTGTTGTTTTTCTTCATTAGTTACTTTTTCTTCTACTATTGGTCCTACTGTATGGATTATATATTTGCTGGGCAAATTATAAGCAGGGGTAATTTTAGCTTGACCTGTTTCTTCTGGATGACCTTGTTCAAACATTAATTGTGCACAATAGTTTCTTAATTCAATTCCAGAAAAAGTATGAATAGCATTATCGATACAATTATGATTAGGTAAGTAACATCCAGTCATTCCACTGTTTGCGGCGTTGACAATTGCATCCACTTCTAAGCGGGTGATGTCTCCTTGCCAAACTGATAAACCGTTAGAAAATGTAGTAGCTTTAACAATTCCTTTTTTAATGGCTTCTTCTTTTAAATATTCATCTTGAACTTTTTGAAATTCAGGACTGATTTTAGCGGGTTCTCGGACATTCATAAGAGATCGCAGTAATAATTTTTGTTGAAAAGAATCTTCAGGAATTGTAACTTTGGCAGCATCTTTATATTCAGATAATAATTGTTTAATTAAAAATTTTCGACGTTCTGTTTGGTTCATACTTCCCTCCTTATGTTTATTTATTTTTAACAAGTATAAGGTAACAATTATTTTATACTAAGTCAAATATATTGATAGTAGCTCTTGCTATATAAGAAAAAAACAGAAAATTCTAAAAATAATAGAAAAAGATGTTGACAAAAAATCAACACGTGATATCATAATACTTGTAAATTATAAATGAACAAGTTAACAAAGGAGAGATATATTATGAAATACGCTGTTACTGCTGCTGCTGGTCGTTTTGGTCAAGGTGCTGTTAAAGTACTTAATGAATTAGTTGGTGCTGAAAATGTAGTAGTTATTGACCGTAATCTTGAAAAGGCTCAAGGCTTATATCCAAATAATGAAGTTCGTGTTGGTAACTATGATGAAGTTGCATCAATGGAAGCAGCTTTAAAGGGCATTGATAAAGTTTTATTTATTTCTTCACAACCAGGTGGAAAGGTTGACCGTGCTACTGCTCAAAAGAATGTAGTAGATGCAATGAAAAAGAATGGCGTTAAGTTTGTAGCTTATACAAGCTTCCCTCATGCACAAACTTCTAAGAGTGCATTAGCAGAAGACCATAGAATTACCGAAAATGCTATTAAAGATGCAGGAATTGCTCACTCATTCTTACGTGACAATTGGTATCTTGAAAATGAAATTGGTTTCTTAAAGAGTGGTGTTGCGGATCAACCTGCACTTTATTGGGCAAACAATAAAGCAGGTTGGGCACTTGAAGGTGACTATTCAGAAGCTGCTGCTAAAGTTTTAGCTTCTGAAAATTCTAAAGAAATTTATGAATTAGCAGGTGCTAGCCGTAGCTATGAAGAATTGGGAGAAGCATTGAAGAAGGCTACTGGCAATGATTTTGAAATAAAGCAAGTATCTGAAGATGAATACATTAAATATTTAGAAAAGACTGGTCTTGATTCAGCTACTGCTGCAATGTTTGCGTCATTCCAAGCTCCAATTAATGACGGTTCTCTTGAAGAAAACACCAATGATTTAGCTGAAGCTTTAGGTCGTCCAGTAACTCCAATTGTAGAATCAATTAAAGAAGTTCTTGCTCATTAATGAGTATCAGCTTACAATGGTGATATGAAGTACTCTTATAAATTAAGTGATGCAATTCATTTGCTTAGCTATCTTGATATTTATAAAGATGGAGATCTTTCAAGTAGGGCAATTGCATCTAGTATAGAATCTAATCCAAGTATAGTTCGTCAGTTAATGTCGGATTTACGTAAAGCAAATATTATTGAAACTCAAAAGGGGAAAGTTGCCCCAAAATTAGCCAAAAATCCAAAAGATATTAGTTTGTATGATGTTTATCAAGCTATTAATATGGATCATAACTTATTGCATATTGATCCAAAAACTAATCCTCAATGTATTGTAGGAAATAACATCCAAGATACTCTTACTCATTACTATAATGAAATTGAAGATTTGGCTTATATGCGAATGAAACAGATAACATTGGCTGATATTATTGGAGATATTTTGGAAAGAGAAAAAAGCAAAAAAGTTGGAGATTAAAACTCCAGCTTTTTTTAGTTATCTTCACAAAAACGCCACATTTATTTGCTAACATTAAGTAAGCAAGTAAAATAAAAGGAGGAAATTATGGAATTTAATTCACTTACAGATACTTATAAGTTAAATAATGGTGTTGAAATCCCGGTTATGGGTTTTGGAACTTGGCAAACACCTAGCGGTGAAGTTGCAGAAGAGTCAGTATTAGCAGCACTTAACTCTGGATACCGTCATATTGATACTGCTGCAGCTTATGGCAATGAAGAAAGTGTCGGTCGTGCAATTACAAAAAGTGGTGTAAATCGTCATGATTTATTTGTTACTACTAAACTTTGGAATAGTGATCACGGTTATCAAGCTGCTAAAAAGGCAATTGATACTAGCTTAATGAAATTAGGACTGGATTATTTAGATCTTTACTTGATTCACTGGCCAAATCCTGCTGCAATGCGTGACAATTGGGCTGAAATGAATGCCGAAAGCTGGCAAGCTATGGAAGAAGCAGTTAAGGCTGGGAAAATTCGTGCAATTGGTATTTCTAATTTTAGAAAAAAGCATATTGATGAACTATTAAAGACTGCAGAAATTAAGCCTGCTGTTAACCAAAACTACTTAAATCCAAGTGACATGCAAGAAGAGCTTGTGAAATATAATGATGAACTTGGAATCTTGAACGAAGCTTATAGTCCTCTTGGAACCGGTGGCTTACTTGGAAATGAAACTGTAAAAGAAATTGGCGCACATTATGGTAAGTCTCCTGCTCAAGTATTAATTCGCTGGTCACTTCAACATGGATTTTTGCCATTGCCAAAATCTGTTCACCCAGAATACATTAAGGCAAATAGTGATGTCTTTGATTTTGAAATTAGTCCAGAAGATATGAAGAGGTTGGACAATCTTCATGGTGTTGCAAAGACTGCACAAGATCCTGATAAGGCGGAGTTTTAGTTAAAAAAGGTACTTTATTTTAATTTTTTGTATTGATTTATATTTAAAATAAGATAAAATGTACTAAGATGTATTAATTGGTTAACATATAGAAGGAGATATGAAAGTGGGAGCAATTGCAAAAGCAGGCGTTAAATGGGCTATTAAAGGCTTAGCTGGTGGAGCAATAGGTGGTTTTACCTATGGAGGCTTGAAAAAATTCTTTGGCTAATGTTAAAAAGAAAAGAAAGGAAATGGCTACATGGGAAAATTCATAAAATTTGGCAAAAAAATTGCTGGTTGGATTCCTGAATCAATTGGCTGGGATCTTGGCAAAAAGCTTTGGAAGTAAGAGAGGAATAATAAATGGGAGCAGTTGTAAAAGCAGGCTTAAAGTTCATTGGAAAATCAGCCGCCGCTGGTGGTGCTGGTTGGGCCGCTCATAAAATTTTTGGCTGGGACTTTTAAATATAATAAAAGCTGGTAATCAACATAGTCAAGATTACCAGCTTTTATTATATTTAATGATGATTAATTAGCTTTATCCATATGAATAATAAAATTATAGTAAGTATTACGATAATAACATCTATGAGTAAGAAAGTAGCTATTACTATAGTAAGAGAATAAAAATTAAAGTTATTATTTAATAAATATAAAATTATACCTAGACCATTAATACTTAATAATCCCTCACTAATATTGATGACTTTATGTTTAATATCATTTTTATCCTCTACGTCAGGTAGTAATGTACCAGAGATATAAAAATCTAAACATGCATATATTACTGTAATAAGCATTATAAAAAAGATTGCTAAATTAGGTGAGATAGAGCTTATTAAGATATTTTTTCCATAAAATAAAATAAAACCTAATAGGAGCAAGTTTAAAACAATAAATGATCTAATAATTACTTCTTTATCCTTATTTTCTAATCTTTCATCTTTAATTTTCATAGTCATCACTCCAAAATAATGTATTTAAATCTGTATGTAAGCTTTTAGCTAATAAGACACAAAGTTTCAATGTAGGATTATATTTTCCAACTTCAATTAATGAAATAGTTTGCCTAGTTACACCGATTTCTTTTGCCACTTCTTTTTGACTTTTATTAAGTTTTTCTCTAAATAGTTTAACTTTATTGTACATAATTCTCCTAACGATATTAAAAATTATACATAATAACATTTAATAATGCAATATATATATTGCAAAAATAGAAAGGTTAAATTGTGATTGATAATATAAGAAATATTTTAAAAATAGTAAAGATAGATAAGGTAATGTTAAGCATAGGTATATTGTTTAGTTTGTTGAGTACGATTGCATCATTATCATTTCCCATTTTATTAAAAAATATAATTAATGATATAACTAAAAATAACTTTACACCTATGTCTATATTCATGTTGATTTTAATTGCTTTGTTAGATTTACTATTTACGGGAATTTCAATGTATTTATTAGCGCGAGTTGGAGAACTTGTGGTTCTAAACTTAAGAGAAAAATTATGGAAAAAAATATTAAATGCAAAATTTGGATTCTTTGAAAAAAATAGTAATGGGGAAATTATATCTCGTTTAATGAATGACACAAATTTATTGAACGAGATATTTTCGACAGAAGTAGCAGAATTTATTACAGGAATATTTACAGTTATAGGTACAATATTTATTTTGATAAAATTGGACGCATTATTAACATTATTAATTGCTGTTAATATTCCATTTATAACAATAATAATATATCCTTTGGGAAAGTTTCTATTTAAAAATTCTAAAGAAGTACAAAAAGCTAATGCTAATACTTCTAATTATATACTTGATAAATTAAATAATATTCGTTTAATAAAAACTAGTAGTACGCTAACGAGTGAGATAATTGGTGGAAATAATCAATTTAAGAAAATATATAATTTTGATATGAAAAGAAATATGGTACAGTCAATTATTACACCTATAATAATGTTGATTTTTGTATCTACAATAATCGGTATGATATTTTTTGGTGCATATAGAGTTATTAAGGGAATTATTACACCAGGTAATTTATTTGCATTTATTGTATATATTATTCAATTAATGCCATCTTTAATAACAATAGTTACATTTTGGAATAAAATAAGTGTTGCAAGTGGAGCAAGTAGCAGAATTTACGATATTTTAAACTTCGAAGATGAAGGTAAAAATATAATTAACTTTCATACTAATAAAAATATTTCAAGCCTAATACTAAAAAATATAGTATTTTCTAAAAATGGTGAAAAAATAATTGATGATTTTTCTTTTAACTTTAAAATCAATAATTTTTACAATATTGTAGGATTTAGTGGAGCTGGAAAAAGTACTATTTTTAATATAATTTGTAAATTTATTATTCCAACTTCTGGATCTTTAAGTATAAATAATGATTCTAATTACAGTACCTATGATTGGAGAAATAATATTGCGTATATTTCCCAAAGTATAAATATGTTTGAAGATACTTTGAGAATGAATATATTATATGGAGTTAAGGAAAAGTATACGGATGATGAAATATTAAATTATTTATCAAAAATAGGATTAAAAAATATTGTAAATAAACTTCCTAAAGGACTAGATACTAAAATATCTCGTGATTCTTCAATACTTTCAGGTGGAGAAAAACAAAGGATAGCATTATTACGTGGAGTTTTATCTAAAAAAACAATTTTATTAATTGATGAGGTTTCATCAAATGTAGATTCAAAAAATGATTATATGATTTATTCTTTTTTGAAAGAAAATAATTCTGGACGAATAATTTTAAATATTACTCATAAATTATCAAATTTTCAAAATGATGATAATATTGTAGTTATCGATAAAGGAAAAATAGAATCCTATGGAACAGAAAATCAACTAATGGTTACTAGTCCAATTTATAAAAAACTAAAAAAATTTTATAATGGAAAAGTAAATAAAGGCTACTTAAATAAAAAAGGCAATTGATACTAGCTTAATGAAATTAGGACTGGATTATTTAGATCTTTACTTGATTCACTGGCCAAATCCTGCCGCAATGCGTGACAATTGGGCTGAAATGAATGCTGAAAGCTGGCAAGCTATGGAAGAAGCGGTTAAGGCTGGCAAATTGCGTGCAATTGGTATTTCTAATTTTAGAAAAAAGCACATTGATGAACTATTAAAGACTGCAGAAATTAAGCCTGCTGTTAACCAAAACTACTTAAACCCAAGTGACATGCAAGAAGAGCTTGTGAAATATAATGATGAACTTGGAATCTTGAACGAAGCTTATAGTCCTCTTGGAACTGGTGGCTTACTTGGAAATGAAACTGTAAAAGAAATTGGCGCACATTATGGTAAGTCTCCTGCTCAAGTATTAATTCGCTGGTCACTTCAACATGGATTTTTGCCATTGCCAAAATCTGTTCACCCAGAATACATTAAGGCAAATAGTGATGTCTTTGATTTTGAAATTAGTCCAGAAGATATGAAGAGTTTGGACAATCTTCATGGTGTTGCAAAGACTGCACAAGATCCTGATAAGGCGGAGTTTTAAAAAATAATCATTAAAAGTCGTAGGTTGATATAGCCTACGACTTTTTTAGCGTAAAATTATAATAACGAGGTGAAAATAATGAAACAACTTACAGCAGGAATTATTACTCATGTAGATGCTGGCAAGACTACCTTATCAGAGGCAATGATGTATAAATCTGGTAACTTAAGAAAACTGGGCCGAGTAGACAATGGGGATGCATTTCTTGATTCGGATAACTTAGAGAAAAAACGTGGGATTACGATTTTTTCTCATGAAGCAAAAATCACTACTGATAATATGGAAATTACTCTCCTTGATACACCGGGACACGTGGACTTTGGTGCTCAAACTGAAAATGTCTTGAGTGTATTAGATTATGCAATTCTAGTAATTTCAGCAAGCGATAGAGTGACTAGTTACACAAGACAGCTTTGGCGAATGCTTGAAAAGCGCAACATTCCAGTTTTCATTTTTGTTAATAAGATGGATATGGCAGGAATAAATAAAGAAGAGGTTTTAGCTGATATACAGAAAAATCTTAATCAAAATTGTGTTGATTTTGAGGATTCAGATTTTCTTGAAAATGTTGCAGCAAGTGATGAACAGCTTCTTGAAAAATATCTAGATAAGGATAGTTTAGACGATATTAATGTGCAAAATGCTATTAAAAATAGAAAAGTTTTTCCAGTATATTTTGGCTCAGCACTTAAGTTAGATGGAGTAAGGAAATTTTTAGCAGGAATAGATAAGTGGGGACAAGAATCTAAATTCAAAGCTGATTTTTCTGCACGAGTATTTAAAATTACACATGATAAAAAAGGTGAGCGTTTAACATGGTTGCGTATTCTTGGCGGCAATTTGAAGGCGAAGAGTGAGTTATTGCCAGAAGAAAAAATTAACCAAATTCGGACTTATAATGGAGAAAGTTATGAAGTAGTTCAAGAAGCTTCTAGTGGTGAAATAGTTGCGGTAACTGGTATCACTAGTTCTTATCCAGGACAAGGAATAGGAATCAATGATTTAACTGAGACGCAATTAAAGCCAGTTTTAACGTATAAAGTAATTCCAGAAAATGATGATCTTCATTCATGTTTAACAGCTTTAAAAAAATTAAATGATGAAGATCCACTCTTAAATGTAACTTGGAATAAAGAATTAGAAGAAATTCAAGTAGAATTAATGGGCGAAATGCAGCTGGAAATTTTAAAGCAATTATTACTTGAACGATTTAATTTAGAAGTTGAATTTAATCAAGGTAGTGTTTTATATAAGGAAACCATCACTAAGCCAATTGAAGCAGTGGGACACTTTGAACCATTGAGACATTATTCAGAAGTACATTTTTTGATGGAGCCTAACGATGGATTGACTTTTGCAAGTAATTGCAGTTTGGAAGTTTTAGATAAAAACTATCAGCACCAAATTATGACAGCTCTTAAAAGTAAAACACATTTGGGAGTTTTGGCAGGTTTTCCAATTGATAATATAAAAATTACCTTGATTGGAGGGCGAGCAAGTAATGTTCATACTGTGGGAGGAGACTTTAGAGAAGCAACAAGTCGAGGAGTACGACAAGGCTTGATGGAATTGAATGCACAAAATGCAATTGAAATTCTTGAGCCATGGTATGATTTTCGCTTAGAAATCCCAACAAATGAAGTTGGACGAGCAATGACTGACATTCAAAAAATGGCAGGACAGTTTGATACTCCCGAAGATTATGGAACTAGCAGTGTAATTACAGGGAAAGCTCCGGTTAGTGAAATGCGTGACTATGCAAGTCAGGTGCGGAGTTACACGCATGGTGAGGGAAGTTTGGAGTGCATTTTTGCAGGATATAGAAAATGCCACAATTCTGATGAAGTAATTGCTGCACGTGATTATGATCCGATGTCAGATATTGATAATACTCCAAATTCAGTTTTTTGTTCTCATGGTGCAGGTCACACTGTTGTGTGGGATAAGGTACCAGAGTATGCGCAGTATCCATATCAGTTTCCGTTAAAATAAAAAAGTGTTCCATGTGGAACACTGGGAGTTAATTTAAAAATGGTAATAAATCAATAAATTTCAGCTTAAAGTTTGATATAATATTTAAGAACAGAAAAAGTTAATAGCGGTGGCACTTCTAGAGAGGAGGGTGTGCTTATGTTTCAAATGAATAAGCACAAAAGAAACCAACTTAAAGGAGGTGCAAACTTTGCTTGGGATGATACTTGCAATTATTACTGCAATGACTATCATCTTTGAGGCACTGGCTGTGATGGCAAAAGCTCAAATAAAAGCGGTCAGTTATCTCACTGAAGCATTTATTGCTACAGTAGATTTTGCCAAAATCGTATGGCGATTTTTCCGTACATTAGTACAGAAAATATGCAGATTGCGAAAAAGAAAGTAAAAGAAAAAACGCTTTAACTTTTGGTAGAGCATGGAGCGTTTTTTAATGTTTCGATTTGCCACCGTTTTAACGGTCTGTTTATAATTGAGAAAGTACCTTCTGCAAAAGGTGCTTTCTTTTTTCTATCTATATTTTATTACAAAAACTTATTTTTAGCAAAAATAAAAATAGCGACTAAGCCTAATGCCTAGTCGCTATTTGTTTATATCCAGTTTTAAAATACGGGCAGGTTGAAATTACTTGTCTAACTTAACTGGACTTTCTGGTTCTTTACCTTCAACTAAAGCTAAGTTGTTGTCAAATGCCTTAGTTACCATGTTTCTTACAGCGTGAGTAGTGTAGAAAGCAGTGTGAGGAGTTACCAAAACGTTTGGACGATCGATTAAGTCAGCTAAACGCTTGTCTGGGAATTCTTTACCTTCCCAATCTTCGTTAAATACACCAACTTCACCTTCGTAAGTGTCCATTACGAAACCAAAGATCTTACCAGAATCTAAGCCGCGGATAACAGCGTCAGTGTCAACAAGTGGACCACGTGAGCAGTTTACGATTACAACGCCATCTTTCATTTCCTTGATTGATTCGTCATTAATCATGTGAACGTTTGCTGGAACATCTGGAACGTGAAGTGAAATTACATCAGCTTGCTTGTATAAGTCATCAAGTGAGTCAACGTAGTAACCCTTCTTTTCAAGTTCTGGGTTCTTGAAGATATCGTAAGCAATAACTTTAGCGCCAAAGCCTTCCATAATTTGCATAAATACTTGACCAATGTGACCAGTACCTACAACACCAACAACTTGGTCACGAACTTCACGACCAATAGTTGGTGCCCAACGTAAGTCACGCTTAGCCATCTTTTCATCCATACGCTTGTCTTGACGAAGTACACGAGCTGCTTGAATAGCAGCATGTTCAGCAATTGCGTCTGGTGAGTAAACAGGAACATTAGTAATTTCAAAGCCAAGTTCCTTAGCCTTGTCCATGTCAATGTTATCAACACCAACATTACGTAATGACATCTTAGTTACGCCAGCGTCAGCTAAAGCTTGAAGAGTTTCTGGGGTGTAGTCTAATTGTTGGTAAACAACAACACCATCAGCACCCTTAGCTAATTTAGCAGTTTCAGGAGTTAAAAGTTGATCAGTGTATTCAACTTCAATATCCTTGTGTGCATCTTTCCATTCGTTTAAGAAAGGTTCTTCATCTTTACGAATAGCGTAAGCAAAAATCTTTGTCATAAATTAAACCTCCGTCAAAATTAATAGTATGACCATTTCTTATTATACACTTGAGTTTAAATGTTAAAACACTAAAATTTAGAATTTATCAAAAAAACGTGTATTTTTTTAAATTTTATTCGTTTTTTAGGCGGTTTCAAAATTTTGAATGTGATTTCAAATAGGCAATAACCGAAATTCTAAACTTTTTATTAAGAGAACCAATATTAAGTGACATAATGTCACCGAACTGATATATTATAAACATAGCAGAAATGTTAAAGCGATTTACAAGAAGGAGGAAATGCCTATAGATACAATTTAAAAGAAATCTTCTTATTCCTTATTATTTACATCTTAATGAAAGGACTTTAGGAAATGCTTACGCTTCAACTTATTTGGATAATTATTATCAGCGCTCTTATCGGTATTTTTGCTGGAATCATCGTTGAGAAAAATATAAATATTTTTTACATACTCGCAACTACTGTTTCTAGTATTGCCGGCGCCATTTTTACAGAAGCGATGTATGGTTTGCTAAGTCCACATTTTTTCACGATTGCACTCATCCCTGGCGTGAGTGGCTCTATCATCCTAGCTGCTAGCGCGTTTTTTCTTATTAAACTTCGCAATCGTGTCATTAGTTAAACTAATGCAAAAAATTTCTCATTATTCTCATTCAACACAACTCCCTTTTAAAGAAAGTTAGTTTAGAAATAATCTATGCTAACTTTTTTCTTTTGCTTTGAAAAATCGTTTATAATTAAGAAAAAAGAACATTTGTACTTAGTGGAGAGATAAATTGATTATGGAAACTATAGGAGAGAAATTTAGAAGACTTCGAAAAAGTAAAAAATTAACTATAAAAAATTAACTATAAGGAAAGTAGCTGAAAATATAACCTCTCCATCTAGTTTACAAAGATGGGAAAATGGACAAGGTGAAATGTCTGTTGAAAAAGTAGGAAAACTCTTAAATAAGTTACATATTCAATCAGATGAGCTAATTGATAATTCGAATATATTAGACATTTATACAGCAACAATTGAAAAAGCAGTAAAAGACAATGATGAGAAAAGTTTGAAAAAAATAGCTAAAAAACTTATTAACTATTATTATAGGAATCCAGAAAGTGAACAATTATTTTTTAAAGCAGCTATTGCATGTAATTTTTATATGGATTTTACTAATGAATGTTTACTAGAAAATGATGATTTAGTAAGACTTAAATTGTATTTTTCAAAAATAGAAGTTTGGAATCAAGAAGATATTTTACTATTTGCAAATACTGAATTATTATTACCAGCATTAAGTATTTATATAAATGCCCGAAAAATATATAGTGCATTAGTAGAGGAAAAAGAAAATTTCTATTATAAGTATTTAGCAATGAATGCATTAATTAGTGCTGTATTTTGTCTTATAGAAAAACAAGACTTTGAAAATGCTAGATTTATTTTTAAACAAATCAAAACAATTGATTTATCGGATAAATATTTAAATGAAATTACTAGAATTAATTATCTTAATACCTTATTTAAATATTTAGAAACTGATGATCTAACTAAAATGAATGAATTTTTAACTGGATTAAGAAATATAGGTTTAGAATCTAAAGCAAAAGAATTTGAATTAGGTTTTTCTAAGTTTATAAAATTACGAAAGAAATAATGGCTTAGTAATTATTGGTAACCAACCAGTTAATAAAATAAAAGCAATTGTATAACAGTAGTATTTAGTCATAATTTATATACCTTTCTTTTAAAAATGATATTTTAATTATGATAACAAGATAGAATACTTTAAAAAATAAAATAACCATATGTGGGTATTTTTATTATGCTGAATTAATTAGCTCATACAATAATAGGTGTAAGAACCTAAGACATAGGTTCCGTTAATTTTATGGAGGCACATTATGAGCCAAATAAATAACGTTAATGTAAGTCCAGCATATTACTTAAACAATGTTGATGATGGTGATGATGATTTGTGGCATGTTGTTGTACAAAAGGGAAATGTTGGTTCAAAGTATGTTTATGCTCTACAATTGCGTAATGATCAACAGGATATCTATGTTTCTCGTGGTACTAGAGAACTGTATGTACCTTTTAACAAATATGATCCAGTTGTAGTAATGCATGGTCAAGGAAGCTATTCTGCAGGTGGGCATACTCAAACTTGGGAATATGCAAATCAATCTGGAGATTGGTTTATAGGAACTAAAAAGATGGATAATGGATGGACTAAGCAAATAGCACGTATCCATATTCCAGCAGGTAAGATATATTACAATACAGATGTACCAAGATTATCATATTTGAATTATGCTGGAGGAATGTATTATTCTGGTAATAATATGAAGAGAGTAGAAGCAGCAGTTTCTACTAACTATAAATATTTTATGATTGCAAGTGGTGATACAGATGGCAATGGATATTTTTCACTGTATTATTTAAACGATGTTAACTCTGCACTTAATAATGCAGGTACTACTCCAGTTGATATTCGAAATATTAGTTATGTGAAGTCTTTTGAAATTCCAAATATTGAAAGCACTAGTGTGGTTGGATCACTTCAAGGCTTTGATGTAGATGAAAATGGTGATTACATTTATATTTCAAGTCAAAAAGCTGGCGATCCTACTAATAGAAAAATAGTTAAAATTCCATGGGGTGATACTAATACATCAGATTGGGATTATATTAATCTTTCATATGCGACTTCATTAGATATAGCTAATCATTATACAGAATTTGAAGGAATCCAATTAATTGGAAATAATGACTTATACTTAACAGTTGCATACCATAATACAACTAAACCTGGGAATATGACTGATATTAACAGAATATACAGAGTAAATTGGTGAGCAGTAAATTATTGGTCTATCTAAAGTTTTGTTAAAATATAAGTAATTAAAAATTTCTAGCTAATAGAGGATAAAAGTATTAGCTAGAAATTTTGTGTAACTATTATATTTTAGAAAAGGATTATAAATTATGAAAAAAGTGAAAATTATTGGCATTACAACTAGTATACTTTTAGCCATAGGTATAATTAGCATTTCAAGTAATTCTAGTTTAGTTAATGCTGATGAAAATCCATCTATAACAAATACGACAACTGAAAAATCTAACCTTACTGTTCAAGTTATGCAAGATGGTAAATTGGTTTCAGTTAATCCAGATGGATTGTACTTTCAAGTAGCACCAAATTCTAGTTTTAACCCAACTGATTTTATCGGAACTGATGGAAGTCAATACAAGATAAATTCTGAAAATAAAAGTAAAATCAAAGTTGATTTAAATACTGTAGATACTTCTATATCTGGTAGTGTTGGTACTGTAAAATTAACAGCGACTAGTAATATAGGTACTACTCAAACAGTCATATTTACTGTTTTTGTAAAACCAAGTGGTTTGTTCACTCTTAAGTTACCACAAAGCTATGTCACTGGATTAGGTGATACAGATACTGTATATCAAGGACAACAATATTACATTACTGATAATGTAAAGTTTTCTAATGGAGAATTTTATACTGGTATTTCAAAGCAATCGCAAAATGCTACGAATAATTCAGTTAAATGGATTGCAACTAAGTATTTAGCTAATAGTGCAACTACTTCGACACCTGTTAAAACCAAGACGGTGACCAAAAAGTTAATGCATACTTCGATTTTATATGATAAAAATGGAAATCCGACTGATGAAAAATATACTGCATATCGTGATGTAACTATTAATCAAGAAATTGTTGATATTAATGGAAGTTCATTTGTAAAATTAGCTGATAAAAGTGCTTATATAAAATCATCTAATATTTATGGAAATGGGCGTGTGTTGAAGCATAATGCTTATATTTATGCTACTAGTACAAGACGAGCTGATAGAACTGTTTTAAAGAAGGGGCAAACGATTACTACGTACGGAGGTCCTTTCAAATTTAAGAATGGTAAACGTTACTATCGTATCCAAGGAGCAAGTGCAACAAATAAGCGTTATGTGAAAATTGCAAATTTTAAATAATTGGTTAATGATTTTTAGTTAAGACTTTGACTATATGTTGAAGTCTTTTTTCTTTTGATTTAAAAAACTTTAGCAAAATCGCTTATAATTAAGAAAAAAGAAAGAGGAATAATAATGAGATTAATTTCATGGAATATTGATTCACTAAATGCGGCTCTTACTAGTGAGTCAGATCGAGCTAAAAAAACGCGAAAAGTTTTAGAAACAATTCAAAATCAAAATCCTGACATAATTGCCATTCAAGAAACTAAACTGCGTTCCACTGGTCCAACTAAAAAACACAAAGAAATTTTATCGGCAATGTTTCCAGATTATGCTTATGTTTGGCGTTCTTCTGTTGAACCAGCAAGAAAAGGTTACGCTGGCACTATGTACTTATATAAGAAAGATTTAACACCAAAAGCTACATATCCAGAAATTGGTGCGCCAAGTACAATGGATCAAGAAGGAAGAATTATCACTTTGGAGTTTCCAGAATTTTTTGTAACTGAAGTCTACACTCCAAATGCTGGAGGAGATTTAAAGCGGCTTAGTGAGCGTCAAGAATGGGACAAAAAGTATGCAGAATACTTAGTAGAACTTGATAAGCAGAAGCCAGTGATTGCAAGTGGTGACTATAATTGTGCTCATACAGAAATTGACTTGAAGCATCCCGAAAATAATCACCATTCTGCAGGTTTTACTGATGAAGAGCGTGCGGGATTTGATAATTTACTTAAGAGTGGTTTTACTGATTCTTTTAGAAAAGTAAACGGTAATGTGAAAGATGTTTACACTTGGTGGGCGCAAAGAGTTAGAACTGCCAAGGCTAATAATTCAGGCTGGAGAATTGATTACTGGCTTGTTAGTGACAGAATTGCGAATAAAGTAAGTCGTTCTGAAATGATTGATACAGGTGAGCGAGCAGATCACTGCCCAATATTGCTTGAGATTGAAATATAATTGATATTTATTGAGGAAAAATGTTCGGAAGAAAAAAGAAAATCAAACAAGAAGAAAAATTATTGAATGATATTAATATACTTCTAAAGGATTCAACAGTTTCTGAAAAAGAACGCCAAATTCTAAAAGTTGCAAAAGAGCAAATTGAACACAAAAAATATTTTGCTAGAGTTTTAGCAGACTTAGAAGGAAATCTTCGACCTTTAGCGATTAAATCTGAGCTTACTAAAAATGTCGCAAAGTTATATTCTTCAATAATCAATGAAACATATGAAGATTCAGGCTGGAGCGGAATTAGATTTTTCTAAAATAAATCGGTCTGAAATGATTGTTTTTGCTTATTAAGAAGACTATTTCCCAATGTTATTAGGTATAGACCTTTAAAATATTAAAAAAAGCACCTAAATTTAGGTGCTTTTTTTAATTGGTCTAGTGTATAATAGACGAGAATATTTTTTAGGAGTTGAAAATACGTGGACGAAGAAATAGAAGTAACTGGCCAAGAAAATTGGGGGCAAGAAAAAGATCTTGTTTATAATCGGTTAACTGCATTTAAATTATTTGCAATGACCAGTTCGATGGTTATTTCAGTTAATGAATTGGCCCCATTTGGTAAGACTGGACCTACTGCATTATTTTATTTATTGATTGCTGGAATTGCTTGGTTTATTCCAATTACGCAGATGGCAGGAGAAATGGCTTCAATTGATGGCTGGAGTGAAGGTGGGATTTTTACTTGGGTTAAAGGATCTCTAGGTGAAAAGACCGGCTGGACTGCAATGTGCTATCAATGGATTCATATTACTGTGGGAATGTGTACGATGATGTATGTGGTAATTGGATCATTATCAATTGCTTTTGATACACCTTGGTTTAACACTAATCCTTTTGTAAGATTTGGTTTGATGATGCTAATATTGTGGGCTACAACCGCAATTCAAGTAATTGGTGTTAGAAAAATTGGACAAATAGCGGAATGGTTATTTATCTTAGGTATTGCTCTTCCTGTAATTAGTTTAATTGTCTTTTTCTTCGTTTACGTAGCTCAAGGCAGACCATTGCATATGACACTTAATTGGCATACAATTTTGCCACATGAATTAGATGGTGCAACTTTAGTAGCCTTTGTTCCATTTATGCTCGCTTTTTGTGGGGGAGAAGCATCAGCACCTCACGTTAAGAATTTAATCCATCCTAAATCTTACTCTAAAGTAATGATTGGGTTAGCAGTAACTGCGATTTGCTTTGACCTTTTTGGAAGTATGGCAATTGGAATGACTGTTCCAAAAAGTGAAATTCAAAATAGTACAGGATTTGTTTTTGCTTATGGAAAACTTTTAAATTCAATTGGTCTTCCTGGTGATTTATTACAAAAAATCGTAGGCGTGTTGCTTGCTTGCGGAGTAGTTGGAGAACTTGGAAACTGGATTTCTGGTCCTAACCAAGGGATGTATGAAGCAGCTAAGCAAGGTTACATGCCAAAATTCTTTGCACACACAACTAGTCGCAAAGTGCCATTTAGATTAATGGTCCTTCAATCTCTTATTGTGACTGTTTCTGCAGTATTAGTTACCTTTACAAGTGGTACTGATGCAGATTTTGCTTTTAATGTTTCTTTGGCTGGAACTACTGCACAATACTTGATGGTATATATGATTATGCTGGTAGCATATATTGTTTTAAAACGTGAACATGAGGATCTGCACAGAACTTACTATATGACTAAGATACCAATGCTAAGTATTATTATTGCACTGGTTGCGATGGTAATTACAATTGTGGCATTCTTTGTAACTTTCATCCCAGCTACTGGAACGCCTAATAATTTGCGTATTGCTTACGTTGTGTTATTAGCATTAATGTGCTTGGTGGTATCAGTAATTCCATTAATTTTATATAGATATAAAGATAAGTGGAATTGGTAAAGATAATGAAATAGAAGCTCAAAATTTGGGCTTCTATTTTTGTTTTTGTAGAATAATGACAGGGAGGAAATAATGAACAAAGTACTTAAAAACGCCTTACTAAATGGTTTATATGATAAAAAATATTTAGGACATGAAAATTTGAATCCTAAGTTATTAACTAATGGAAAACAGGATAATATTTGGCTAACTCTGCGCCAAGAATTGCTTACTTGTCAAAATTTTACTTGGGCGGTTGCTTTTATTACCGAAGATATGCTAGTTCCATTCAAATTGGTAATGGAAGATTTAGCAAAAAAAGGAGTTTCCGGAACTTTAATTACTGGAAATTATTTGGGATTTAATAGTCCAAAAGTTTTTTATGAATTATTAAAAATTAAGAATTTGAAAGTTAGGATTTCTCAAGATAATTTTCATGCTAAAGGTTATTTTTTTAATCATGATGACTATGACACGATAATTGTTGGAAGTGCTAATTTTACGCGTTCTGCTCTTTTAAGTAATTATGAATTAGCAATGAGAATTACTAGTTCGGAAAATGCTGCATTGATTAATCAAGTACAATCAAGTTTGGCTGAATTAAAGCAAAATAGTTTTGATTTAACTGATGATTGGATAAAGTCTTACGAACAGAATTGGGAAAAACCAGTTTCAACAAATTTTTCTAAAAAACAATCTCCAAAAATTATCCCTAATAAAATGCAGCAAGCAGCATTAAAAGAATTGAACCAGTTGGTGAATGTCGGTGAAAAGCGTGGCTTAGTAGTTTCAGCAACTGGAACTGGAAAGACATATCTAGGTGCATTTGCGGTTAAAGATTTTAAACCTAAAAAGTTTCTGTATGTAGTTCACCGTGAACAAATTGCTAAAAAAGCACTTGAGAGTTTTTATCAAGTAATTGGTGGGAAAAAGTCAGATTATGGGATGCTCACTGGTAAAAAGCATGATGTGAAAGCAAAATATATTTTTGCGACAGTTCAAACTTTGAGCCAAGAGCATATTCTGGAAGAATTTTCTCAGACTGAATTTGACTATATTTTAATTGATGAAGCTCACCGTTCAGCTGCACCAAGTTATCAAAAAGTATTAAATTATTTTAAGCCTCAATTTTATCTAGGAATGACAGCCACTCCTGAAAGAATGGATGAGAAGAATGTATATGAAATTTTTGACTATAATTTAGCTTATGAAATTCGTCTGCAAGATGCTTTAAAAGAACACATGCTAGCTCCTTTTCATTATGTTGGGGTAGAAGACTATGAAGCAGATGGTGAAATAATTGATGAAACTAGTAATTTAAATAAATTAACTTCAAAAAAGCGAGTCGATTATATTTTGCGCGAACTTGATTATTATGGCTATTGTGGCGGTAAACCTAAGGGGCTGGTTTTTTGCAGTAGAACTGATGAAGCTAAAAAATTAGCTGAAGAATTTAGTTTACGTGGTCATAAGGCTATCTCATTAACTAATCAAGATACAGAAAAAGCTCGCCAAAAAGCTGTACAAGATTTAGAAAATGGAGAAATAGAATATATCATTACTGTTGATTTGTTTAATGAAGGAGTAGATATTCCCTCTCTTAATCAAATAATAATGCTGAGAAATACTGAATCGAGTATTGTTTTTATTCAGCAATTAGGGCGCGGACTTAGAAAATATCCTGGTAAAGAATTTGTTACAGTAATTGATTTTATTGGTAATTATAAAAATAATTATCTAATTCCTTTGGCATTGAACCATGATGTAAGTTTAGATAAAGATAAAGCCTATGAAGAAGTTAAGATTCCACAATTAATTAATGTTTCAACGATTAATTTTAATCAAATTGCAACTAAGAGAATTTTGGCATCTCTAGAAAAAATTAAGCTAGACAGTATGAAGAATTTGCGTAATTCATATAATGACTTAAAACAAAAATTAGGACGTACACCAAAGCTTTATGACTTTTATAAATATGGTTCAAGCTCTCCATTAGTATTTGCGACTAATAATTTAGTGAAAAACTATGCAGAGTTTTTACAAAAAATGGGCGAAGATATTCGGTTATCTGAATATGAAAATAAGACGCTAACTTTTATAACTAAAGAACTCTTAGCAGGTAAAAGACCACATGAATTAGTTTTGTTAAGTTTATTACTGCAAAAAGGCAAAGTAGAAGAAAAAGAATACATCAGGCAATTAAAAGAAAAAGAAATATATGTAAATGATGATGTTCTTGAGTCTATCGAGAAGATTTTAACTTTAAGCTTTTTTGATGTAAAAGCTGGTAAAACTACAAAGAAAGAGCAGTATGGTAATTTTGCATTGATTAAAAAAATTGAGTCTCAATATTATTTTTCAAATCAAATGCAATTAGCGCTAAAAAATTCCCAGTATCGGGAATTTTTGCAAGATTTAATTAAAACGGGACTATTATTAACACAGGAATATTCAGCTGAAAATCAATTTACTTTATACAAAAAATATAATCGAGAAGATGTATGTCGTCTTTTGAATTGGCGGCTAGATGTTAGTGCGCCAATGTATGGATATCGAGTAGGGGAAAACGAAACACCAATTTTTATTACTTATAAAAAAGATTCTGAAGAAAAGCGTAACAGTATCTACCATAATGATTTTTCTGATGGGCAGACTTTGCGCTGGTATACACGCTCGCCTCGTCATATAAATTCAAAAGAAGTACAAAATTTGCTTCAACCTAATATGAAGTTACACATTTTTGTCAAAAGAAGTGATGCTGCAGGAAAGGACTTCTTTTATTTAGGAGAAGCGAAAATTTTGCAAGAAAGTGTTAAAGAAGAGTTATTAGGTCCAAAGAAAAAAGCAGCTGTAGGAATGGATCTTCAACTTAAGCAGCCACTTTCAAATTCAATGTATAATATTTTATTTGCTGACTAAAAAAGCATCCATCAGGGATGCTTTTTCTAATATAATTGGTTTTAATAGATAAGTGAATTAATTTTTAGGGGAATAATTATGTTAATTACAGATTGGCTACAAAATCAAGAAAAATTTACTGAAATAGATGAGAATATTGCTAACTTAATTCTAAAAAAGAATACGAATATTAAGAATCAAAGTGCAAGAAGTCTTTCAAATGAACTCCATGTAGCACCATCAACTCTTTCGAGATTTTGCAAAAAAGCTGGATTTGAAGGATATATTGATTTTCGTGAAAGATTGATTGAAGAATTTGAATATTTGAGAAAGTATCCTCAAGCTATAAATCCCAATTTACCATTTAATTATGGTGATAGTCCGAACGTGATTGCTGGTAAGATTCAAAAATTGGAGCATGATACAATTAATGCTACTTATAATTTCTTAAAAGATAGGGACTTATTAAAATTATCAAAATTTTTAGAACCGTATTCTACAATAATGCTTTTTTCAGTTGGTGATCCTGGGCCTCTTTATGCTTTTAAGAACAAGATGCTTAAAATTGGTAAGACGGTTATAATCAATAATACAAGGGATGGTGCATTTTATTTTGCTGATATGCATGCAAGAGATTGGCTTTTTATTTTAGTTTCTTATTCAGGTGAAACGCCTGTTGTAATTAGATTGGCTAAATATTTGAAAACTAAGAAGGCAGCAGTTTTGGCTATTACATCGTATGGAGAAAATAGTTTACAAAAGCAAGTAAAGCATAAGTTATATTTAGCAACCGGAGAAAAGTTAACTGATAACTTTGGTAGCTACAGTATTGTTGTCTCAGAAAACTATCTTTTTGATTATATTTACTCATTATATTTTACTCATAACTTTACTAAAAACTATCATTTTAAAGTTAAAGTAGCCCAATTATTTGAGGAGGGCCAACGAGATTCAGATAATCCTCTTTTGAAAGATTAATAATATTGCAACAGTGTTGCTAGATTTTTGGTAAAAGTGCTAAAAATCAGCAACACTGTTTTTATTTTATTTAGATCTGTTTATTATGAAAACGCTTTTTATGATAATAGACATAAAAAAGGGAGGAAAAATATGGATTGGGATAAATTAGCTCAAAATATATTAAATGCAGTGGGTGGAGCTGGAAATGTAAAAGATATTACTCACTGTGCAACAAGATTACGATTAACTTTGTTTGATAATTCTAAAGCTGATTTAAATAAAATTGAAAGTTTTAATGGAGTTTTGGGTGCAATTCAGCAAGGTGGTCAAACACAAATAATTATTGGAAATGATGTCCCGCTACTTTACGATAAGTTTATTACACTTTATAAGCAAGGTGGGACTATTGGAAGTTCCAAAAGTCAAAGTGCAACTGCTAATGGTAAACAAAAATTAGGCGCTCGAATAATGGATATAATTTCAGGAACTTTCACACCTATTATTCCTGCATTAGCCGGGTCAGGTCTTTTAAAGGCTTTATTAGTAATTTGTGAAATGCTAGGCTGGATTTCTAAAACTAGTCAAACATATCAAATTTTAAATTTTGTCGGGGATTCAGTATTTTACTTCTTACCAATTCTTTTAGCTTCATCTATGTCTGTTAAGCTAAAAACAAATCGTTATATTTCTATGGTAATTGGTGCAATGCTCCTACATCCCAGCTTTGTCCAAATGGTTTCAGTAGCAACTAAAACAGGGAATCCAATTAAGCTTTTTGGCTTACCGGTAACAGCTACCACTTATAGTTCTTCAGTTGTTCCAATTATGTTAGCAATTTGGGCACTATCATATGTTGAACCATTCGTGAATAAAATTATGCCTAAAGTATTAAGGACAGTATTTTCGCCCTTAGTCATTTTGTTAATTATGACGCCGTTGACTTTAGTTGTCTTAGCTCCAATTGGTGCATGGCTCGGTGATGGTTTAGCTTGGCTTATCACTTGGCTTAATAGCTATGCGGGCTGGCTTATTTCATTTATTATTGGTGCACTTTCACCATTATTAGTAATGACTGGTATGCACTATGCTTTAGTATCGATTGGAATAAATAATTTGGCAAAAGTTGGCTGGGAAAATGTTGTTGGTCCAGGGATGCTAGTTTCTAATATTGCTCAAGGTGGAGCAGCATTAGCTGTAGCAACTAAAACTAAAGATGAAAAACTAAAAGCTTTAGGTTTTTCAACAGGCCTTTCTGCAGTATTAGGTATTACAGAACCAGCACTATATGGAGTTAACCTGCGATATAGACGTCCACTTATTTCCGCTATGATTGGGGGAGGACTAGGTGGTCTATTCTTTGGAATTATGGGTATTAAACGCTATGCTCAAGGGATGCCGGGATTATTAACTATTCCAAATTATATTGGTCATAACTTTAATAATTTATGGTTTGTACTAATTGGCGTAGGTATTGCATTTATTTCTTCGTTTTTAATTCAGCTACTTTGGGGATTGCCTGAAGAAGAAAAGCCAAAAGAAGATAAGATTAGTGAAAAAGAAGCGGTTGTCATTGATGCACCCCTTTCTGGTGAAGTTGAACAATTAAGCGATGTTAATGATGTAGTATTTTCACAAGGTATGCTAGGAAATGGTGCTGCTATTTTTCCAAGTGATGGCAAAATTTATGCGCCATTTGATGCAAAAGTAAGAGTTTTTAATGAAGAATCTAAACATGCAATAGGTTTGAAAGGAAGCAATAATGTAGAACTCTTGATTCATTGCGGACTTGATACTGTCAATTTGAAAGGGGAAGGTTTTAGAGCTCATATAAAGCAAGGAGATGAAGTTAATAAAGGAGACTTACTGTTAGAGATGGATACGGAGCTAATTAGAGAAAAAGGTTATGATCCCATTACTATGATTTTAGTAACCAATCAAGACAAGTTCCCTACAGTAAATCTTGAAGCTTCTGGTAAAATAGTTAAATTGCAAAAGTTTTTATTAGCAGAATAAAAGTAAAAATTAAAGAGTTAAAGTTGTTTTTTGTTCAATAATATAATATTTTTGGAGAGTAAAATGGCATTTAAGAAAGATTTCTTATGGGGTGGTGCAACAGCCGCAAATCAAATTGAGGGTGCATACAATGTGGATGGTAAAGGATTGTCAGTAACGGATATTACAACTGCAGGAGCACCTAATCATCCTAGATATTTAACTTATAAAGTAAATGGTAAATTAGAAAAAAAGCCTTCGGCACCTGGGGCTGGTTTGCCTAAAGGAGCAATTGGTGCAATTGATTCGAACGAATATTATCCTAGTCATGTTGCAATTGATTTTTATCATCATTATAAGGAAGATATTAAAATGTTTGCTGATATGGGATTTAAAGTATTTCGACTTTCAATTGCATGGACACGAATTTTCCCAAAAGGTAACGAAGATAAACCAAATCAGTGTGGACTTAATTTCTATCGTAAAGTTTTTGAGGAATGTAAGAAGTATGGAATTGAACCATTGGTAACTATTTCTCATTATGAAGATCCATTGTATTTAAGTGAAAAATATAATGATTGGCAAAATCGCGGTATGATTGATATGTATGTTAAGTACGCTAAAACATTATTTGAGGAATATAAGGGGTTAGTAAAATATTGGTTAACTTTTAATGAAATTAATTCTACAATTTTGATGTTAACTGGTAACAACAATGTAGAAAAGGGTGACAAAGCTTTTCAGCATGCATATCAAAAATTACATTATCAATTTGTAGCTTCAGCAAAAGCGGTTAAATTAGCTCATCAGATTGATTCAAACTATGTAGTCGGTAATATGATTCTGGGAATGTTAGATTATTCACTTACCCCTGATCCTAAAGATGTTTTGGCAACAAGGCAGTTAATGGAACAAGGGGTCTACTATTGTGGCGATGTACAAGTTAAAGGTAAGTATCCAACTTATGCTAAGCGTCTTTGGGGTGAGCATAATGTTCATCTTGATATTACTCAAGATGATCTCAAAATTTTTGAAGAAGGTAAAGTGGATTTGTATACCTTTAGCTATTATATGACAACGACTGTGACAACTCATAAGGTAAATGAAATAGTAGGTGGGAATTTTTCTTCTGGGGTTAAAAATCCATATCTAAATTATTCAGAATGGGGTTGGGCAACTGATCCGATTGGTTTACAAAATTTTCTTGAAATAATTTATGATCGCTATGAAATTCCTATTATGATAGTTGAAAATGGCTTAGGGGCAATTGATGAACTGAGCGAAGATGATAAAATTCATGATGACTATCGTATTGACTATTTATCACAGCACATTAAAGCTATGAAAACAGCTGTTAATAATGGTGTTAATTTAATAGGTTATACTACATGGGGATGTATTGACTGTATTAGCGCTGGTACTGGCCAAATGGCAAAAAGATATGGGTTTATTTATGTAGATCGTGATGATAACGGAAATGGGAGTTTGGATAGAATACCAAAAGATTCATTTTATTGGTATAAAAAAGTTATTAGTTCTAATGGAAAAAATTTGTGTAAATAGAAAATATTTTTTAGTATATTATTTAGGTATCTGAATTTAAAAGAGTAAAAAGTACTAAATAATATTTTGCTGACTAAAAAAGCATCCATCAGGGATGCTTTTTGTTTATCTTTGATTAAATAATCCTGGTTTAATATGATTTAAAATTTCAAAACCAGCATCTTTTTCATCATTTTCATTGTTATTAGTTTGATTTAAAAACATTACCAAACCATTTTGATTATCAGTTGTCATTTGGAACCAATCACCAAAATGAGTACCAGCTAAGTTTCCGTAGGCTGATTTTAAAGTGTCATTGTTTTTTAAATAGATTCCGCCAGAGTAATCGGTGACTTTACTTCTTAAATGGGTTAAATAGTTAAAGTCAGAATAAGATAGAATTTGACCGTTTGATAAACCAACTTGAATTTTATAATAATCCTTTGGTGTGGAGAACAAGTTACCAGCGCCAGGAAGTTGAGATGCTAAAGAGCGTTTAACATAGGATGCATCTTTATAATTATTAAATCCATTCCAGAAATATGAAATTGCATCGGTTTTATAGTTAGGAATATTTTGATATAAATAAGTGTTTTGAAGACCTAATCTGTCAATGATTCGAGTTTGGAAATTTTGTTCATAGGATTGATTTGTAACTTTACGGATAATTCCAGCAAGCAAGATATAGTTTGTATTGTTGTAAAAGTAGGTGCCGGGTTCTGCTTCATTAGTTTCATTTACATGATTTACTACCCAGTCAATTGCTTGTTCTTCTGAATAATTAGTATTTCGGTTGATTTCTGTACCAGTTGCGACAATTCCAGAAGTGTGGGTTAAAAGATTCCCTACTGTGATCTTATCGGCATTTTTTAAATTAGGGTACCAACGAGAAATCTTAGTATATTGAGAAAATTCTTGGTTAGTATTATTTGTTTCGTTAATTAGTTGGATAACCATGGCTCCAGTAATAACTTTTTGAAGCGATGCAGTTGGATAGACAACTTTTTCATTACCATTTCCGATTCTTTTGCCATACCAGCCATAACCATAGCTAATTTGTTGTGGTTCGCCATTTTTGATGACAACTACGGAACCGCGAACGTGGTGTTTAGCTAAAGTATTTCTTACAAAGCTACGCATTTCAGCTCTTTCAGCACTAGTAGCAGCGTAAACTGTTTGTGGTTTTTGCTTTGCTAAAACTACGCCAGATATTCCTAATGTGATAGCAGCAGTTAATGTAATGAGTTTGTTTTTCATATTAAGGTACTCCCTCTCAAGATTTACTTATAGATTATAAAACTTTTTTTGCGATAATTATCTACAAAAGTGTTAAAATTTTTTCATTAATAATTTTAGGAGAGATAAAAATGCAACAAGAAATTATTCATGATGTAATGTTTTTAAGCAAGAAGTCAGTCCCAGCGCAAAAATCTGACATCAAGATTGCAGAAGATTTGAGAGATACTTTAATTGCAAATAGAGGAATTGCAATAGGATTAGCTGCCAATATGATTGGTAAAAGTAAAAGAATTATTGCTTTTTATGCCGGCATGCTGCCAATGGTAATGCTAAATCCAACTATAATTGAAAAGTCGGATGACTACGATGTAGAAGAAGGTTGTTTATCTTTAGCGGGGATGCGCAAGACAAAACGCTATAATAATATTGTTGTTGAATATCGCGATTTAGATTTTAATAAAAAAACTCAAGAATTTACTGGCTTAATTGCAGAAACAATTCAGCACGAAGTTGACCATTGCAATGGGATTTTGATTTAATTTAAATTTTTTGCAAAAAAAGCTTGCAATTTAACAAAAAGTCCTGTATTCTAATAAAGTCGCTTGAAGCGATAAAGAACTTCTGAAAAAGGAAGAGACAGCTCAAGAAAACTTTTTAAAAAAGATTCAAAAAAGGGGTTGTCAAAAAGAAGAA